>ERZ780141.709-NODE-709-length-23631-cov-26.277231_pt1 | contig 23631 bp, 19 predicted proteins | sample MGYA00433080_ERZ780141 | MGnify/ENA primary metagenome ERZ780141 (study PRJEB29588, sample SAMEA2154047) | human gut metagenome | biome: human gut; feature: human-associated habitat; material: faeces | place: Denmark | collected 2008/2010 ... | reverse complement strand
CATATGGCAACAAAACCAAATGACGATTCTAGTTTATCACATACTAGATGGAATTATAAGTATCATATTGTATTTATTTCAAATGAATCTAAAAAAATAAAGGATTCGATTATAAACCACAAGGATGAATTTATAACATATGCCAAGGAATATGAAAAGAAAAATACTACAGCTAATGAAGTTGATTATACTGAAATAAATAAGCTTAAGGATAGGCAAAAGCAAATAGACACCTTTATTGAAAAGCTTATTAATGGAAATATTGAGGGTAAAATACCTGATTCAACCTATAACACAATGCTTCAAAAATATAAAAAGGAATATGATGAGATTAAGCATAAGATAAGTCAATTAATTGACGTAAAGTCAAGTGTAAGTGCTAATTCATATTTAGATTTATTTATTGATGCAGTTGAAAGGCTTGATGTAAATAATTTTAATTATGAAATATTTAGCTTTATTATTGATAAGATTGTTGTAGATGTTAAAAAGCCAACACACTTTGGTAGAAAATACAAATTTAAGATGCATTATAAATTGAAAAAGGAAATTGTGGAGGGATTTATAAATGAACTTGAAACTTCTAAATAATCATAATGCAGTAATTTATGCAAGAGTATGTACGGAGTCAATTTACACAAAAAAGGAATCAATCACTAATCAGGTTGATTACCTTTTAGAATATGCTAAGGAAAATGATTTTAATATTGTAAATATTTACTCGGATGATGGAATAAGCGGAGGAACGCTTAAGCGTCCTGGCTTAGAGGAAATGCTTAGTGATATGAAAAATAAAAAATTCGATACTATATTAGTTGCTAATCTTTCAAGATTTTCAAGAAGCTATATTGATGCTGGAAATTATCTAGATCATATATTTCCGGAAAATAATATCAGATTTATCGCAACAGGAGATAATTATGATTCAGTAACCTATGATGATGAGGAATCCTTTGCAATAAAAATTTGGCTTAATGATATGTATTTAAAGGATATTGGCAATAAGATTAGATTCGCTAATCAAAAAAGATCAGAAACAAAATATATGTCAGCAGGTGGAATTTATGGCTTTAAGAAAAATGAAAATGGAGAATTCGAAATAAATGAGGAGGAAGCTAAGGTTGTTAAATTAATTTATAAGCTAAGGCTAGATGGTTTAAGCCCATATCAAATTAGAGATTATTTAGAAGAAAATAAAATTTATTCTATTGCATATAATCATTATCTAAAAACAGGACAACGAAGATATATGGGAAAAAGAAGTCCTGAAGAATTAGATAAATATGGTTGGAATGTGCCTTCTATAAAACGAATTCTAACTAGTAAGGAATATAATGGATACGCAGTAAACTGTCCTTTTATTATAAAAAACGGTGTTATATTTAAAAATGAAAATCCCGTTGAAATACCTAATGCTTTACCTAAAATCATAGATGATGAAACCTTTAATAAGGTTCAAGCGTATATAAATCATCAGGTATGCTTTAAAAGAACCTCACCTATTGATAGATTAGATTTTGTAAAGTGTATAAACGGTCATTCTTTAAGATATAATGCTAATAGTGGATTCTATCAATGTAGAAAATGTCATAAGCAATATATCAAAGGAGAAAACCTTAATAAAGTACTTGAGGATGATATTAAAAAGCTAATTAATGAAATAAATAAAAATCCAGATAAGGTAAAAGAAGCAATGGGTATTGTTAATAGTAAGTCACAGGAATGTGATTTTAAAACATTAAATCAAAAGAAAAAGAAGCTTGATTTAGAAATACAAGCCTTATTCGAAAAATATATAACAGGAGAAATAACAGAGGATGATTATAATAACCTATTAGCTAAGTATAATAATCAAAATAAGGAATATGAATCTAAAATTAATGATTTCAAAACTAATCAAATTAGATTAAAACCATTATCCAAGAATTTTAGATTATTTGTTGAAAAAATAAAGAAAATAAAGGTTAATTATACTGAAGAGGATTTAAGTATCTTTAAGGAATTAATTGAAGAGGTTGTAATTGAAAAGCTTGGAAAAAATAAGTTTAACATTAAAATAAAATATAAAATGTAGTCTAACTGCAATAATAATGCGGTTAGGCTTTTTTGTGCTTGTAAAATATGGTAAAATGATATCAAATTTGGATGCTTTTAATTGCTATTTATGGATAAGGAGGTACTTTATGTATGCTAAATGATCAACCTATTAAGAATGCGAAAGAAGATTTATTAAATAGAGCAACGTTTGCTGAGGATTTTGCTGATACTATTTTGTCATATACTAGTGAAATTAATAATGTAATTTCTATTAATGGCGAATGGGGTTCGGGTAAGACATCATTAATAAATATGACAAAAGAAAGTCTTAATAATAAAATATATGAAAAAAGTATTAATGGGCATTCTAAATTAAATACTAAATATAAAATTGTTGATTTTAAGCCTTGGAATGCATTAGATGAAAATGCAATTATAACTCAGTTTTTTTCAGCATTAACTTATGAAAAAAATGTAAAAAAGATAAAAAAAATATTCAATTTTATAATTAAACCATTATGGAATTTGATTGCTTTTTTATTGTCTTTTACTAATATAGGAACTCCGTTAACTAAAATTAATGATTTGTTGATAAAATATAGTAAAAGTTTTTTGAAAGGCGATAATACATTAATAGAAAAAAAGGAAATATTAAACAATAAATTATTAAAATATAAAGGTAAAATTATTGTTTTTATTGATGATATTGATAGATTAAATAAATCAGAAATAAGATTGCTAATTCAGTTAATAAAAGCTGTATGTGATTTTCCAAATATAATTTATGTATTATCATTTGATAAGAGTATTGTGAGTAGTGCTTTATCAGATGAACAATCACTAGATGGAAATGCATATCTAGAGAAAATTATTCAGTTATCTATTGATATTCCAAAAATCGATGAAATTACTCTTCAAAATTATTTATTTGGTCATTTAAATGTCATTATATCTAAATACAATATTGACTTTGATGATGTTAGATTTAATTATATTTTTACGAATGGCTTTTCAAAATATTTTAATAATTTAAGAAATGTTAATCGATTTATTAATTCAATTAATTTTAAAGTTTGTAAATATGTAAAAGTTTTAGATTTTGTAGATTTTATTACTATTGAAGCAATTTCGTTATTTGAACCGAATTTACTGTCAATAATTTATAAGAATAAGTCATTGCTATGTAGTAGTTTTAATAAAAAATTACTTAGTATATTTGAAAAAGAAGTTTCTGCAGTATCAAATAAATATCAAATGTTATGTTATGTTTTTCCAATATTAGGTAAAAATGAAAATTATAGCAATGATTATAATAAAAGTAAAACTCATGGTAGATTATATTTGCCCCAAAATTATGATTTTTATTTTAATGGTGTTTTAGATAAAAATTATATTTCAAAAGATTATTTTAAATCATTGTTATGTCTTAATGAAAATGAGTTTAAAAGCCAAATATGTCAACTATCTAATTTTAAATTTAATGAACTTTTAAGTTTTTTTTATGCATATATTGATGAATATGATGTAAAAAGTATTAATTTCTCATTAGTAAATATTTTAATTGGATGTGGATGTTATATGAAGGAACTAACAAAGTTGGTACATATTTATAATGATACGTTTCTTTCTCGAATAATTGAAAAAAAACTACTTTCAATAAATATAGTCAGTGAAAAAAAATCTTTTTTAGAAGATTTATTCAATAAAATTCAAAATGTTCGTTTTTTGATTAATTTGTTTTTTTATTTAGCAAAAAAAACAGATTTTTACCATAAAAATGATAGTATAGATGAAAATGTTATACCAAAAGATGAAATTGTTATCATACATCAAATTTTAGTTGAAAGATTGAAAAAAATTATCATACTAAAAGATAATTTGAAATCTAGAGATTTAAGATTTTATTTTTATTTTTTAATTGATAAAAATAAGGATATTATTGAAGAATGGTTTAAAACAAAGAGCATAGATGATATTATAACTGCTATTGGTAATTTTTATACAACAAGTATAATTTCAACAAATTATTCTGCAATTTATTTAGGGTACCGTTTGGATTTAAACATGTATAAAGAATTTTTTGATAATAATGCAATTGAATGTAAATTGAAAGAAAAATTGATTGGAACTGGGGCTGATGCGGAAATTGGTGAAGTATTATATTTAATGCCTGATATTCCAAATGATGAACATTATTCTTTGAATAAAATTAAGGAATTTGCTAATGAAAATTCAATCACTTTTACCAAACAAGATGAACTTGTTTATGAATGAATATAAGTATCAGTGATAACAATGAGTTGTAGGAACGGGAAAAACTTTATTAAATATGAGCCTAAGCCTTGCTTGTGAAGAAAACTTCATTGAAGATTTAGAAAATCAATTATTAGAATATGAAATGAAATATAAGTATATTAATTTTGCCAAAGTAAGACAAAAACCTGATATGTACCCTGAACATAAAGAATATACTCGCATTTATAAATTACTAAATGAAAGAAACTCATTCATCATTTCCAATTATGCAATATATTCACCCCTATTTAATGATTATTCTAAAATATTTAATTTTGATTATATGAGGGTTAATAAACCCGCAAATATCTATCCACTTGAAGAATATATTGTAATTTCTCTATCAGAATTTGATAAGGAATACAATAGCCACGATGATAAAAAGATAGTAGGAGAAGATGGTGCAGCCACATTCTTTTCAACTGTATCCAAAGACCTAAAACGTCATGCTAAAATATTCGTTGATTACCAACTACGCCAACAAGTTCCCTTAAGAATAAGAGGAAATGCGGAATACTTTATAACGATAAAAGAAAGAAAAAAGAAGTATCCTATATTGTTAATGATTTACTATTTACCATTTATAGGTCTAAATAAATTAATAAAATATTTCCTAAAGAAATATGAACTAAAGAAAACAAAAGTATCAAAATCATCCTTAAGACAAGGTAAAGCTAAATATAAAAGAAATGATATAACAATACCTTATGCTATATTAAGAAGTATAGCCAAAACATTAACTTTAATATGTAACTTCTTTGATAACTTCTGGTATTTCAAACTATCCACAAGAATAAACCAAGAAGATGAAAATGATACCTCAACTAAAGGTATAAAAAAATCCCTTAATATAAATATAAGGGACTTAAGTTATAAAAATCAAAAGCTTTATGTTTCAACATTCTTATCATTTAGCTATGCTGAAAAGAAAAATGAAGAATTTAAAAATCTTGATACATTCACAAAATTATCCCCAACAAAGGAAGAACTAGATAAATGCAATTCAAGATTTTATAACAAAATAAATAGATAAAATTTTAATTATTTAAAAATAAGATAATTTAAGATTTTGTTACATAATCAGTGCTACAAATAATATTGTAGGTATCAAAAGTAATAATATTATTTGTCTCTAGTAACAAAAGCTACGCCAATTGGTTTGTAGCTATGATATATTCCAACATAATCATCAAAAAATAAATCGTCTTCCCAAATTTCAAATTCTTTTACTTCATTCCAAACATAACATTCAATAATTTTTGTTTTGTTTGCAGGAATATGAATTGAGTATGAATCAGAAACTGTAAATGAATATGTTCGGGAGTAACCTAATTTTGCTTTTAAAACATCATTTGAAATTTCAAAAGAAAACTCAAATGTTGAGCTTAATGTTTCAGTAACTGTCATTGTAGCAGTACTCTCACCTTGATATGAAGAACAACGTATTCTATCTCCTGTTTGTTCATATGTTTTTATTGTGTTATCTTTTATGTAATAGTCATTACCATGATAAGCTAACTCAGGCATATCTTTTTCTGATTACTCACCAGAATAAACAATGGTAATACTATTTATATTTTCAACATTTTCAATGTTCATTTTTTGGGCATAATCTTTAGCCTCATCTCCAGTAAAAGTAACATTACTATTGTCACTTGGTGTGTTATTTTTTGCTGGCGCTACTGTTGTTAATAGTGTTGTAGCTACACCTAAACCTAATAATAAATTAATCATCTTTTTTTACCTCTCTTGTTAATTATTAATAGAAGTGAATATATTAGTGCTAATATAATTAAACAGCATGAAATTATAATAAGTATAAAACCAGTTGAACTAATATCTGTACTATCTATAAAAGCATATATTTGACTAGATAATCCTTTATATATAGGACCATTAGGTTTGTTATATGTATATGGATTTATTGCATAGGCATAAATGATAGTATATATAATAAATACAATTGTAATAAACCATGTTGCAATAGCTAGTTTAATTTTAATTGATAAATTTTTAAATTTTAATAAACCATTCTTTATTTTATTTGTCTTAGGTTTTACATTGAGTACGTCATTATCAATTTTATTGTCTAATAAATAATCAGTTGTAACATTAAAGATTGAAGCCATTTGTTTAATTCTTCCTATTTCTGGATCACAAATGTTACACTCCCATTTGGATACAGTTTGTCTTGATACATCAAGTAGTTCAGCGAGTTCTGATTGACTCATTTTATGTTCGGTTCTTAATGCTATTATTTTATTTCCTACATTCATTTATTTTCACCTCCTGAAAATATATTACTAAAATAAATAAAGGAATGAAACCAACTTTTGTTGGAAGTTTTAGCAACCTGAGGTTGCATATCTAAATTATAACAAAATTAATCATTATTAAAGTCTATTTAAGAGAAACGAAGGTCTTTTAGAAATGCTTTTAACAATCATGTAATCACAACCTTAAACAAATTATAACATTCAAAAAAATAAATATCTATAACAAAATAAATCATTAGTTTAATAACTTTTGATCCAAAAGCGTATCTAATCTGTAAATCAATAGTATAGATAAACGTATAGTAAAAAACAAATTTTGAAAATTTGTACTAGTTATAATTAAAGCGCTATCATTTAACAAAGCATATAAAAAAACTTGAATTTGAAAAAAAAGAGCGTATAATGTTTGCACGTGTGGTGATAGTATGAATTTTACAACAACATTATTTAATGTTTTAATAATGCTATTTTATATGGCAATTGGTTTTATTGTTACAAAGGCTAAGAAGGCTACAGCTTCTCATGCTAAAACATTGTCAGCTTTACTTTTATATGTTTGTGGACCTGCGATGATTTTAAGTGCCTTTGAAGCAGTAGAATACTCTTTAGATAATCTTAAACAAATGGGAATCTTTTTTCTTGCAAGCTTGTTAATTCAAGTTTTAGTCATTATGATTTTATATTATGCCTTAAGAAAAAAGTTTTCTGATGCTAAATATCGTGTTTTAACCTTTGGAGCAGCTTGTGGAAATGTAGGATTTTTTGGTCTTCCATTAGTACAAGCATTATTTCCAAATGATCCTATTGTTTCTTGTTACTCATCTGTTTATGTAATGAGTATGAATATTATTGCATTTACCTTAGGTGTTTTTTTAATAACGCAAGAGGCTAAGTATGTTTCTTTAAAAACAGCGATACTTAATCCAACCTCTCTTGCTATTTTTGTTGCTTTACCACTTTATATATTTAAAATTCATTTTCCTCAAGTATTAGGAAATGCTATTAATATTTTGGGTAAAATGACAACCCCTTTATGTATGATAGTGTTAGGAATGCGATTATCAACGGTTAATATTTTAAGTCTTTTTAAAAGACCATTTGCTTACCTAGCTTGTGCAATGAAGCTAATCATATTCCCTCTTTTTGCTTATTTATGTGTTTATTTCTTGCCATTTTTAGATGAAACCTTTAAATCATGTATTTTGATTTTAAGTGCAGCTCCTTCAGGTGCCATTATATTGTCACTTGCAGAATTACATGATACTGAACAGGAGCTTTGTGCTAATGTCGTTTTATTAACAACAATTTTGTGTGTTATAACGATTCCATTATTGCTTTTAATTTTATAATATTAATCCTAATTATACCTATATTTTCTGGTAAAATTAGGATTTTTTTGTTTAATGATTAAAAATAAAATCCATAATATAACTGGTGATAATGTGAGGCGAATATTGAGGCTATATAAGGATTTAAAGGAAAGACATTTTACAACAATGGCAGGAGCTATTGCCTTTTTTGTTATTGTTAATTGTGGTTCTTTATTTTTTCTTGTGGCTTCTATTTTGCATCTTTTTAATTTTAAAATACCAAGTGAAGGTGTATTTGCTAATGATTTTTTTACTAATATTTTAAATTTCTTTGATGAAAATACTAAAAGAATTAATGCCTCACATGTTATATTAAGTATAACCTCACTATGGTCATCATCAACTCTTTTTTATCATATTATGCTTATTGGTGAAATAATCTATAATCAAAAAAGAAAAAGATATTATTTAATGCATAGAGTAGTAGCTATCTTTTTAGTGGTTATTTTTATGGTTTTAATTTTACTTATGATTTTTATGATTATTTTAGGAAATATAATTTTAAAATATATTGAAAACATTTGGCTAAAATCATTATTTGAAACATTAATGATGATGGTTATTCCCTCGTTTATTATTATTTTTTTCTTAATTTTTGTCCCACCTTATAAAATTAGCTTTAAAGCTATAATTCCTGGTTATTTAATAACTATTTCAAGCTGGATTATTTCCACATTTACATTAGAGCTTTATTTACGTTTTTTTTCTAATTTTAAAGCTTTATATGGTATATTTACAATGATAATAATTGGTGTAATTTATTTATATATTTTAATAATTGGTTTAATAATTGGCCTTGTTGCAAATGAACATATACCAAAAAATAGAATAATTAATCAAAAAGTTTAAGTAATAATATAAATGGTGAATTAAATGAAAAAAATATTTATATTTAGTATACTCGCTTTTTTTATGATATTTACAAATGTAACAGTAACATTCGCAACTGGGTTTGGGGTTGGAAAAATAAACAATCATGAAAGACCAATATTACCCTATAAAAATGAAATTGAAGAAAATAACGGTTATTATTTAGGTAAGGATGAAAAAAGTGTTTATTTAACCTTTGATTGTGGCTATGAAAATGGCTATACATCATCTATTTTAGATACGCTTAAGGAAAATGATGTTAAGGCTACCTTTTTTATTACCGGACATTATTTAACATCAAGTACAGAACTTGTAAGAAGAATGACAGATGATGGTCATATTATCGGAAATCATACCTATGCTCATAAGCATTTTACTAAAGAAAGTAGTTCAGATATGCTTAAGGATATCAGTAAGCTTGAAGAAAAGTATTATGATTTAATGGGTAGTGAAATTTCTCATTTTGTAAGACCTCCAGCTGGTGAATTTAATAAAGAGGCACTTAATACTTTAAAAAATAATGATTATAAAACAGTATTTTGGTCTCTTACTTATGTTGATTGGTATAAGGATAAATATAATGGAAATGATTATGCTTATAATGAGGTAATGAAAAGAATTCATAATGGAGCTATTATTTTAATGCATACAGTTTCTAAAGATAATATGATGGATTTAGATAAAATAATTAAGAAGCTAAAAAGTGATGGTTATAGCTTTAAAAGCTTATATGAACTCTAGATTTGTTTAATTATAAATGCTATAATAATATAAGTATAATTTTAAGATGGTGATTTTATGGATAGCATTTTAGTTAAATTATTTATTAAGGATTATAAAAATACGCAATCTGAAGATGTTAGAATAAAATATGGAGCTTTAGCCTCCATTTTTGGTATTGTATCAAATGTAATCATTTGTGCGTTTAAAATTGTTATTGGCGTAATAAGTGGAGCATTATCAATTTTGGCTGATGGAATCAATAACTTATCGGATGCTTTAAATAGTATAGTATCCTTATTAGGCTTTAAAATGAGTCAAAAAAAGCCTGATAAGGAGCATCCTTATGGGCATCAAAGAATGGAATATATTGCAGGCTTTATTGTATCTGTTATTGTTTGTGTCCTTGGAGTTCAACTTATATTGGAAGCAATTGATAAAATAAGAAATCCAGGTTCTGAGGTTAGCTATTTTTATTTGAATTTGGGTATTTTGTGCTTTGCTATTATAATTAAGCTTTATCAAGCTATTTTATATCGTTCAATTGGAAAGAAGATTAATTCACAAACCTTGATTGCTACATCAACTGACTCGAGAAATGATGTTATTTCAACAGCACTTGTATTAGTTGGACTAATTATTTCGAAATTTACTGGCTATAATCTTGATGGTTATTTTGGACTAGCAGTAGGTCTACTTGTTTGTTATAGTGGTATTAAGCTTGTAATGGAGGCGTCTAATCCTTTACTTGGAGAAGCACCTAGTAAGGAGCTTGTACATGAAATTGAAAGAAGGATTAAAGCCCATGATGTAGTTATTGGTATTCATGACCTTGAAATTCATAGTTATGGGCCTTCTATTATTTTTGCCTCATGTCATGTAGAGGTTGATTCAAAAGGTGATTTAGTTTTTCTTCATGATAAAATTGATCAAATTGAGCATGAAATTAGAAATGAGCTTAATGTTCATTTAACTATTCACCTTGATCCGGTTTTAGTCGGAGATAAAAAAACGGACGAGCTTAAGGAATTTACCAAAACAATTTTAAAGGAAAATTTAGATTTTAACTGGTCAATTCATGATTTTAGAATTGTGTCAGGACCTACCCATACAAATATTATTTTTGATATTATTGTTCCTTATGGTATTAAGCAAACGGATGGAGAGATTGAAGAATATATTAAAAATTTAATTCATGAGGCTAACAATAGCTTTTATGCAATTGTTGATATTGACCATGATTATAATGATATATTACCATCAGATCAAAAGTAATTTATAATGTAATTGTTTAGTAAAATTTTTTATGATATAATTAGTTGTAATTTTAAAAAAGTGGTGATTTTATGCAAACAGAATTAAAGGTAAATGATGAAGTAATTGTTGATATAAAAAGATTAGGTATTAACGGAGAGGGTATAGCTTATTATAAAAAGCTTGCAATCTTCGTAAAAAATGCTCTTCCTGGTGAGGGTGTTAATGTAAGAATTACAAATATTAAAAAGAACATGGCATTTGCGGAAGTAATTGATTTTAAGCATACAGCAGCATTTCGTGTTACACCTAAATGTCCTTATTATGAGGCATGTGGTGGTTGTCAAACTCTTCATATTGATTATCAAAAGATGCTTGAATTTAAAAGAGATGGTGTAATTGAGGCTATTACAAGATATACAAAGCTTAACCCAAGAAGCTTTGAAATTAAACCAACAATAGGAGCGAATAATCAATGGGGCTATCGGTTTAAGTCTGCTCTACCTTTAAAGGTAGTTAAGGCCAAAACAACGGTTGGACTTATTGCACCTAATAGTAATGTAATTGTTGGTATTGATTCTTGCTTAAATCAAAATGATATTGTTAATAATCTTAATAAAAAGATATGTGAGCTTATTGATGAGTGTCATATTAGTGTTTATGATCCTAAGCAAAATAAGGGGATTCTTAAGAGCCTAGTTGTTCGTGTATCTCATTTTAATAAGGAAGCACAGGTCACCTTTGTAGTTACAGATAAAAAGGCTAATTTACGTGAGCTTGCTAAAAAGACAATGGAGCTTGAGCATGTTGTATCTGTCTTTATGTCTTATAATGAAGAAGATAGTGTTTTAATTTTTGGACAAACTAAGAAGCTTGAAGGTAAGGATACTATAACAGAAACAATTGGAAAATATAAATTTGAGCTTGGTCCTGATACCTTCTTCCAATTAAATCCTGTTCAAACAGAAAAGCTTTATGATGTTGTTAAAAAGGCTGCAAAGCTTTCAATGAAGGAAACAGTATTAGATCTTTATTGTGGTGTTGGTACAATTGGTATTTATTTATCTGGACTTGCTAAAAGAATTATAGGAATAGAACAAAATGAAATTTCAATTGAAAATGCTAAAACTAATGCTGTAATTAATAAGGTTAGAAATGCTGAATTTAAGGCTGGTAAGGTTTTAGAGTTACTTCCTCAAACGTTAAGAGAAGAGGCAGTTGATGTTTTAGTTTGTGATCCACCTCGTCTTGGACTTGGTGAATATGTTGCTAAAACGATTGCTGGTAGTGGAATTAAAAGAATTATTTATGTATCTTGTAATCCTGCAACCCTTGCTAAGGATTTAGCAATCTTATCAAATAATTATCAGGTTAATTCAATTCAACCGGTTGATATGTTCCCTAATACAAGCTCAACAGAATCGGTATGTCTATTGACATGGAATGAAAAAAAGTAAGTTGGAAGTGCCCTTGAGGCTCAAATGAGTGATTTTGCCCTAATTTTGCGGTATTTTCACTCTTTTTTTATACTAAAAAGGGCACTTCCGATTTTGAAAAAAGCCAAAAAACGGCAAAAAATAGGCTAAAATAGAGGTTAAATATGTAGGGGCACTTCCGATTTGGAAGTGCCCTTTAATAATCTTTTTGTAAAGAAAAATGCCAATTTTACTAGATAAAAACTGTTACATTTTAATCCTCTTTTCAAAAAAAATTATTTTTATGGCTCAAATAGTGAGCTCATAGCGCTTTTATAATGTAGTTGTACCAAGAAATTGGAGATAAGAATTATAAAGAAGTGCTCCTCCAATAAATAAGTACAAAATAATTTATCGTTTTCCCTATATTTGATGAGGTAACTCGTATGGTTGTTATGAGAAAATGGTTATTTTTTGTAATAGACGTCGTATGGGTGAATATGTGAAAAAAAGACGTAATACACAATAATAAAAATTAATTAAATTATATTTGTTGCTTAAGAAGAAATAAATGTATTACTAAATATTGCTCAAAATACTTGATTTTGTAAGTCTTTTATGATATTATTGGTAATAATTAAGATAGACAAGGGGTTTTGTTATGGAATGTTTGCCTAAACTTATTACTAAAGAAGAAATGATTGATAAGTTTAAAGATGAAAAGCAATATTCAAATTGGATTGCTTTAAAATTAAAATTAAAAACTTACAAAAAAATTCGCAACAATCTTTATGCTTTAATCGATCCATCAACAAATGATATCTATTCAACTAAATTTGAAATTGCAAGCAAAATTTCAAATACTTCTTTTGTTTGTTATCATTCAGCTTTAGAGTATTATGGTTTTGCAAATCAGGTTTTTGGAGTTGTTCTGGTTTGTAGTTTAACAAAATTCAATAATTTTATTTTTGAAGATAATGAATATATATGCAAACCCGTCAAAAGCATTAAGTTTGTCAATGATATTGCAAGTGAAGGAATTCGAGTTTCATCTCTTGAAAAAACAATCATTGATTGCATAGATAACATAGATCTAGCTGGTGGTATTGAAGAAGTTTTAAATGCACTTGAACAAATTAAGTATATTAATGAAAACAAATTGTTAGAGATTTTGAAAGATATTAACAAAATGTACTTATATCAAAAAACTGGATTTCTATTTGAACTTTATAATAATCAACTTGATTTATCAAATGAGTTTTTTGAAGAATGCAAATCCCATGTAAGCAAAAAAGTTAATTACTTTATGCAATATGAATTTAAAGATACCGAACTAAATAAAAAATGGAATTTGATTGTGCCTAAAAATATTAAATCTCGCATTAACGGAGGATATTAATGAATTACTCAAAACAATATTTGGCAGAACTATCTACAAAAACAAATTTTATTAAAGACAATCTTGAAAAGGTTTTAAGACTCGCCGAAATATTAAAATTTTTAAATATAGATAATTTGTTTAAAGGTAAACTAGCACTTAAAGGCGGAACGGCAATAAATTTAACTGCTGTAGAACTTCCACGACTTTCTGTTGATATAGATTTAGATTTTACCGAAAATTTAAGTAAAGGCGAAATTGCCGAAGTTAAGTCAAAGTTTACAAAAAGACTTACTGATTATATGTGGCAAGAAGGCTATTCTTTGATGGTTTCTCCAAGAGAACACTACGCTTTACTATCCTTTTTGTTTAACTATGTAAATAATGCTGGAAATAGAGACAATATAAAGATAGAAATAAATTTTATGGATAGATGTCATATTTTACCACTAGAACAAAAAAGTATAATGGCAAAAGGTGTAATTGAACCATTTGAAATTTTAGCATTGAATAATGTTGAACTATATGCTAGTAAAATAAATGCATTGCTTTCTCGTGCTACACCAAGGGATTTGTATGATGTTAATGCAATGATAGAAAACGATGTAATTAAAGACATAAGGTTATTAAAAAAATGCTTGATTTTCTATAATATGGTTGGTGGTGAGCAAGATATTGACACTCTAACTTTTGATAATATTGAAAAAATCAATTTTATGAAATTTAAAACTCAATTAAAACCAGTTATATCAAAAAATGACAAATTTGATTTAGAACAAGCAAAACTGAAAGTTATTAACTATCTAAAAAAATTGATAAATTTAATCCCACAAGAAACAACTTTTATAAACGAATTTAGAAATAAAAATTATAAACCTGAATTGCTATTTGATGATAAGAATATGATTGAAAATATTTCACATCACCCAATGGCAATGTGGAGATGTAAAAAATAATAAATAAACAAAGAAATTTTGTTGATGTCGTTTTCTCTATAAAAAATGGAATAGATTATATATAAGTGACTGATAATATTAATGACGCAACCAAAAAAAGCATAAGCAAGATAATATAAAGTAATGCTTACTGAAGAGGATAATATATATGTTGTATATCTTTGTTGTTTAAAAGCAAAAATTTACTTTGTGTTTTGTGATATACCGTTGAATCTGTAGTTTCTCTTACAAAAAAGCTTGAAAAATAAATATAATATTGGTGAATTTACTCTTTATGAGTAGTTCACTTTTTTTGCTTTTTCACTAAGCATAATCAAATAAAATTTTATTAATAATATTTTTTTGCTGAAAATCTATTTTTCTTTCTATTTATAATGAAATAAGGAACAATTAGGGAACATAAATGATTAAATAAGGAACGAATAAGGAACAAATAAGGAACGAAAATATTGCTTTTGTGTTCCTTATTTTGTTATAATATAGGTGGGTTGATATAATGAAATTGGAATTTAAATATACTAATGAATTAGTAAATAGTCTTTTAAAAATTGAAAAATATAAAACAGCATTAGATTATTTGTTGCTACCTACAAGAGAGAAGCAAAAGTTAATGTATGAAGCAAAATTAAAGAAAACTCATTTTTCTACAAGTATAGAAGGAAATGTTTTGTCATATAATCAAGTTGAAAGAGTTATTGCAAATAAAAAGGATAATAGAATAACCGCTGAACAAGAGGTTCAAAATTATTGGGATGCACTAACTTATCTTGAAGAAGAAAAAAAGAAAAATACAAAAATTGATATGGAATTCATATTAAAACTTCATGATATTATTCAAAAAAAAGGTAAATTATCAAGAATACCTTTTAGAGGACAAACTCCACCAGGAGTATTATTTGCAGTATATGATTCTATATCAAAGCAAGCTGAATATATTCCACCTGAATGGATAGATATTGAACCACTTATTAATGAATTGATTAACTGGTATGATAATAATCAAGATTTACCAGTACCAATTTTATCTGCAATCATGCATTATGCATTAGTTACAATTCATCCATTTACAGATGGAAACGGTAGAACATCAAGGGCTTTATCAACATATGTACTTATGCAGCATGATTATGATTTTAAAGGTTTTAATTCATTTGAAGAATATTATATGTCTGATTTAAATGGATATTATGAATCTATTCAGATGGGACTTCCAGCATTATTTTATTCTGGTAGAGAAAATCCGCCTCACTTAGAAATATGGATTGAGTATTTCTGTAAAATTATGGCGCTTAATGCGGAAAAGATATATGAGCAGGCATTAGAAGCATCACAAAGTGGGTTAAATGAATTTTTAAAATGCCTAAATAAAAAAGATTTAACATTACTTAGATATTGTATAGAAAATAATTTGAAAATTGTAAAAAACAAAGAGATTGCAAATTTATTTGGTGTAACACCACGTGCAATATCTAAATGGATGAATGAATGGGTTGAAAAAGGAATATTAATTCCAAATTCTGGAACAACAAGAATCACAAGTTATAGTTTATCATATAAATATTCAGGATTAAAAGCATCAGATATTGGTTTTACAAAGTGAGTTGCTAATTTTAAATAGAATATTCTACGACAAAGAGCTAAATTAGGTTATATGATAATAACTAATAAGTATTTATTAATTGATAGTATTATTTCAATTTGTGGTTTGTGATATACTGTTGAGACGGGTGCCCTATTATCTTTGTCAAATCCTAAGTCAGCGAGCAAATAAATTTAATTTTCTATTATTACATAGTAATAATAAGGTTAAAATCGTAACAAAGATACTTTAATATACTAATTTAATAATTACAATTATTGAAGATATAGTCTATTTGTATAGGCTATATTTTTTTATTCATTTATGATAAAATAAAGTAAAAGTTAACACATAGAATTGTGTTAACCAAAACATTTACCTCCGCTTGGTTAAAGGGGATATAAAAAAATGGTATCCTGTTTATGTAAGGAGGTATTAAAAATTGAATACTAAATACTTTAAGGTCCAAGCTAAATGTGGACATGTAGGTAGAAATCATTACATATTGAAATGGTTCTATGTTAAAGCACTTACTGGAGAAGAGGCCGCAAAAGTAGTTAGGGATAAACCAAGAGTAAAGCATGACCATAAAGATGCTATAAGAAATGTCGTAGAAATTATTTTTGAAGATTATCTTATAGGATTAAAGGCTAACTTAGAGGATATGTATTTCAAGTGTTCTAATAAGCAAGAACAAGAATTCTATAAATGTGTAAAACTAGAAGAAATATATCCTGAAGAAAAAGAAAAACCTAATTATAAAAAGAAAAGAAATGGCCAAAGAATCAAAAATAAGTTTCTTGAAAAAGAAATGATACGTGAAATACGAGGTGTAATAAATTAAAATGGATAAAATCAAAATAGGTAATTATTTAAAAGATTTAAGAAAAAAGAAAAGGAGAGTGGATGGAAAGCCATTCACTCAAGCTGATCTTTCTGATGCATTAGCATCCGCAGGATTAGATGTGTCAATAAATGGTATTAATGAATGGGAGTCAGGCAAATCATTACCATCACCTGAAAAGTTGGATTTTCTATCTAAAATTTATAATAAGACAATCGATGAAATCCTTGAGGGAGAAGATATCAATCAGGTAGATTACAAAAAGGTATATTTTATTTATAACAATGATTGGTTCAATACTGTTGTTGATAAAGATAAAATATTTCCTATGAATCAGGAACAAATATTAAAGGTATATAATAGATTTAGAGAATTATCAAAGATAATAATTAATAGGCCGTTATCATCAAATGAAGAAAAAGAATATAGATTCTTGTTTGAACATTTTTATTCATTAACTGATTATCATTATAATTATTGTAAGATAAACGCTAATAATTCATTTTTAAGATTGATGGATTCAATAAATCAAATGAGAATTGAAGTTCGCAATATGACAGATGATGAAAAATATTGGGAAGTTCAAAAACTATATGAAGAAATTGATTATAATAATTATAGATTCAGTCATTGGAGAAATATGTATGATTTAGTGACTAATGAAGAAAAAGTTCCTAATGTTATCTATATAAAAAATAGATTTGAGGCTTTAGATAATTGGCAAAAAGATATGTTCCTAGCTATGTTTCAAAATATAGAAGGATATGATAGAACTCCTGATAAATGGGGAGCAGATCATTTAAAAAGATATGAAGCCGAAAATGGTGAATATAATCATGATGATAGAATCAAAGAAGAAATGAAATATTTAATTAATCATGGAGCTTCTTATAATAAATGGTTCTTGAATTGTTATCAAAAGAAAATTGAAAAAAAACGAATTATTGATAGATTAGAAGAATTATATAATCTATGCCTTAAGCCAATAGAAATTGCTGTTCAAAATCATGAAAATGATAAATGGGAAACTGTAAAAATCGAGAATACAGTAAAAAATAGATTTATAAATAATTATTATTTTTATCTTTCCGGACTATTAAAATACAAGAAGGATACTGACTCATCTTATTCAGATTTACAACAAACATTTGATTATTTCACAACACATGATGAAATAGATGATGAAACTAGAAAAAGAATAGCAGAATTGGAAAATATTGATACTAATAAAGAAAAGAAATATTGGATGGCTGATTACAAGCAACGTATCGGATATATGGAAGATCGTTATGTTGAATATAAAAATAAAGAGAAACAAATTGAAGAAGGCTTAAAAGAAATAAAGGAATTAGAAGATTTATTAAAATCCGGAGAAAAAGAATATTCTTATGAATCGTTAGAAATGCTTGGTGGAACTGACGAAAAATCTATTAGAGAATGGATTGTATATTGGAAATCAAAATTGGATTATTCAGAATATTTAAGAACAAGAGATTTAAAGAAAACAAAAGAACTATTGTTAGATTTAGAAAATCTATCTCTTGCGGAAATAAAAGAAAAATATTTCAAGATGGAGGTTATTGACAATGAGTAATTTTTTAACAGGATCACTATTAAGAAAATTAAGAGAAGAATCAAATTATTCATTACAAGATATAGCTAATTATCTTGGAGTAAGTAAACCAGCTGTAAGCAAGTGGGAAAATGGATATGATATTAAAACTGAGAATCTATATTCACTTGCTAAATTATATGGAGTTAAGTTTTCAGAATTATATGAAGGAAAATTAGATTCTGAGCCAAATGATCAATATTGGCAAAGAAATTATGATTTATCAAATTATGAGATAAATGAAGAAATTACATCAAAAAACATTGATGATGTTAAAAACTTATTTGAACATATAAAACTTGTTAGAGATAAGTTTATTGAACTATTACCAAAATGGGCTAATAATCAACTATCTATTGATGAGCAAGAACAATTTAAATTAATAAAACAATACTTTTGTTTTGATTCGAATTACTATGCGTATAAAGAAGAAGGGCCAGGACACATTATAATTGGAACATCAGATCAAAATGAAATGAAGTTCGTTTCAAAGGTTCTTAAAGAAATGAAACCATTATCAAAAAAAACACAAAGATGGGAACTAGAAAAAATTTATAATTTCACATTTGATTATCATGAAAATTTAATTCATGATAGTAGAAACTTAAAAGCCTTAGAATATATGTTATCTTCATTTACCCAAATTGAAAAAGATGGTATTTTGTATGCTAATATTCATATTAAAGAAGAAGTCGAAGATGATTTATATTCATTGTTTGGAGGCACTAAAAAAACAACAAAGACAATTGAAAGAGATAGAACGGTTGATGAAATTGAATCATTACCATTTATAAAAGCAATGTTGGATTCAGGCGCTAACATGTTGTATCAATACCATTCAAATAATAATGGATGGGAAGATGAAGCATTTGAATTTGCTGATGGCAAAAAAGTTCAAATAGATACTACAATTTATGATAAATATAGATTTAGTAATTTTGCAGGCCAAACTTATATTCCACTATTACAAAATTGGAAATTATATTCATATGAGCAATATTTAGAATTTATAGATCATAAAGAAACAGAAAGATTAAATGATATTGTAAATTTGAGAGATAAAAATCCATTAGAATATTTTAAAAAATTAGTAGAAAGGGGCTATAAATAGAATATGCTAAATAAAATTATTACATCATTTAAAAACATTAATCATAAATTATTTATCTCATTATTAGTAATGGGATTAGTTCCAACCATCTATACTACTTTAAGAGTATTCTGGTTAGGAAACTTACCAGGAGACTGGTCATATTCAATTGCTGTTCAATTATCATGGATTAATTTAATCTATGAAGTGATTAATGAAGCAATTATATTACCTTTATTCTATTTTGTTGGTAAGGTTTTATCTGATAAGAAAGAACTTACCAATAGAATGAAGACAGGATTATTAATTACTTTAGGTATTTATATAATATTATCAATATTTATAATGACTTGTACTAATCCATTATTAAAAGCTATGGCAACTGATCCATCTATTATAGATGCATCAGCTACATATATTAGAATAGAAGCTATTGCTAATGTATTTGGAATATTGTCTCAATTTGCATTAGTAGGATTAGTAACATTAGGTAAAGATAAACTAGTTTATATTCTTACAGGAGTTAAACTAGTATTATGTGTATTCTTAGATTTATTCCTTGTTTCATCACTATCATGTTCCGCTAATATGGGAGTAAATGGTATTGGTGTAACAAATATTATCGTTAATTTCATTATCTTTGGTACAACATTATTCTTATTAGTTAAGAATGAAGTTAATGTATTTAACAAAGAGAAGATGGATTTCAAGTGGATGAAAGAATTCGTTAGAATTGGTGGTATCTCTGGTCTTGAATCATTTGTTAGAAACTTAGCTTATATGGTAATGGTTGCAAGAATGGTAAATGTAGTAAATGAACAAGGAACATATTGGGTAGCTAATAACTTTATTTGGGGATGGTTATTATTACCAATTACTCAATTAGGAGAATTAATTAAACAAGAAACATCAACAAATAAAAATGCAGTAAAGAATAATACATTAGGTTATATAACAATTACTATAATATCAGTATTAGTATGGTGTATATTAATTCCTCTATATAAACCGTTTATGACCCATGTTTTAAACTTCAGTGATGTTGATAAATTATTTGAGCTTGTAATGGTATTATTTGGCTTCTATATTTTATATGCAGTTCAAAATATATGTGATGCTACATTCTATGGTTTAGGTAAAACACATTACATGTTATTTGAATCAATAGTAACTAATTCAATATATTATGGAATAGCATTTATATTATATGTAACAGGAGTATGGCATCCTACATTAATCGGTATTGCATTATTATTTGGTATTGGAAATGCCTTTGATACGATAGTATCACTTGCTGCTTATTGGCTCTTATTAAGAAGAAATAAGATTAATATACTAGAAGTTGAGGTAAATCAATAATGGAATAATGTAAATTGTACAATAATGAGTAATACAAATAGAATAAAAGAAAATGTATAAAAAATAAGGCTATTCTTAATAGACTATTTTATAGGCAAATAGAAAACAAAAACATAAATAGGAGAATAATTTATTAATATTTGCGAAATTGAATAAGAATAATCTATAGATATATATTATAGAGAGTTGTTTTAAACAACTCTTTTGTGCTTTTTTCTAAATCGTTATAGAAAAATGATAAATTATTTTGAATTTTAATGACATGTTGAAAAGAACTATGTAAGTCAATTGATGGAGTATGTTGATAAGCATAAATATTCTTTAAAAAGATAATTAGTAGAAGGATTAGATAGTTTTAAAGTAATCTATACCATAACATTAGATGCTCTACCTAAAGAAGATAGAGAATGGGATGGAATTGGTTATGGAAAAAACATTAAGCAAGCTGAATCAAATGCTGCATTTGATTTAATTACAACATTGGAAAAATATGGTTGGTATAATGTTAAGGTTATTCCCAAAATTAAGTATGATCTTACAAAATCAATTAATGTTTTACAAGAATTAAATCAAAAAGGATACATAGGTGAAGTATCTTATGAAGATGAAGCTTGCTTTACTACTGAACGTAAGCCTTATTGGAGAGTTACATGTAAGATTAATAATTACATTACTTCATTTGTTGGTACATCAGAATCAAAAAAAGAAGCAAAGAAAAATGCTGCATTTGATGCATTAGTATTTATATATCAACATGTAAATCAATCCACAGGATATGATCCAGCTAATAAGGATTTTAGATTATTATTTGATTTAAATGAAGAAAATCCAGAACTAAAGGTATTTGTCATTGATTCATTTGAAGATTTTGTGTATAAAGGGTATATTTTCCCAGATAATAAAGAAATGCAATTCTTTGCAGGAAATGAAACATATGCTCTAGATGGAAAATGGATTGAAACATATAAAAATCCAAAAGAAGCATTTGTGGAGTGGATGAAATATGCAAACTTAGGTTATGGTGGAGAAGCTTTAGAAGCTGAAATTAATATGTTTATCGATGATGAATATGATAAAATACCAGAAGATGTGAAAAATAATGGTGTATCATTATTAACTACTTTAATCGAATTAAAGAAAAAGTTTATGGATAATTATAATAAATAAGATTTTAATTCGACATAAAAATATGTTGAAATTCTATCAAGAAATGATGAGGACATGAATTTAAATTTAATTAAAGGCTTAATTAAAAATGGTAAGGGTATTAACATCGAATTTAAATCGTCACAAGAAGAATTAACTCAATCTGGATTTTAAACAGTTGTGAGCTTTTTAAATACAATTGGAGGATACCTATTCTTGGGAATTAAAGATGATGGTAAAGTCGTTGGTGTAAATGAAGAGTTAGTTTCAACTATTAAGATTAATTTTGCTAATGCGGTTAATAACAGAGAAAAAATTAATCCACCTATGCCATTAATGTTTCAAGAAGCCTATATAGATAATTTCCTTATTTTGTATGTTTATGTTCCTGAAAGCGCAGAAGTACACAAACTTAACAATCAGTTGATTTTTGAAAGAACTGATGAGGGTGATAGAAATATTACTGATAATAGTTATGCTGTAAAACGACTTTATAATCGTAAAAGTGGATATAAAACAGAAGATATAATTCTTCCTAATATTACCTTTGATGATTTTAATAGAGAAACAATCGCAAAAACAAGAAAGCTAACTACAATTTATAGCCCATCTAATAATTGGAAGGAATTAAGTGATGAAGAAATATTAAATCAAAGATATTTCTATAAAACAGATAAATTGACTGGTAAACAAGGCTATACATTATCATCTATATTACTATTTGGTAAGAAGGATGTAATTTGCGGTGAATTATCTTGGTATAAGGTAGATGTATTAAAAAAGATAAGAGATGTTGAACGATTTGATGATAGATTTATTTGTGAAGAAAATCTTATTGATAGTTATGATGCATTACTTAAATATATTGAAAATAATATTGAAATGCCTTTTTATTTAAATAATCAAGGAATTACATATAATGCAGTTGGAGTTATTGTAAGAGAAATAGTATCTAATATATTAATTCATAGGAAGTTTATGGATAAAACTCCTGCAAGAATATTAATATATAAAGATAGAATTGTAAGTGAAAATGCCAATACACCAAAGTTATTTACAAAAGTAGATTTAGATAATAATGAACCTTTTTCTAAGAATTCTACAATAGCTAGAGTATTTAGAATGATATGATATGCTGATGAGGTTGGATCAGGATTTGAAAAGATTAAGAATGCATGTAATGATTATTTTAATTCAAAGCCTATTATTGAAGATAAGTGTGTCAGTCTATAAGTCTTTTCTTATAGACCGACATTTTTTTATCATTTTAAGCATTGAAAAAACCAGACGATATGATATAATTATACAAAGACAAATCGAAATTTATATATAAAGGAGAATATTGATGAAACTATTTTTATGTTCGCACTTTTCGAGTGTAGGAAGTCTGATAAAGGAAGAAATTGAAAATAAAAAAGTCGCATTTATTC
>ERZ780141.707-NODE-707-length-23663-cov-15.458362_pt1 | contig 23663 bp, 19 predicted proteins | sample MGYA00433080_ERZ780141 | MGnify/ENA primary metagenome ERZ780141 (study PRJEB29588, sample SAMEA2154047) | human gut metagenome | biome: human gut; feature: human-associated habitat; material: faeces | place: Denmark | collected 2008/2010 ... | reverse complement strand
TGAACATCAGCCCCCTCTCGTTCTCAAACCCATCCTAACCTTCCCCAAGGGAAGGGACAGATTACTCAGCCTATGAACATTAGCCCCCTCTCGTTCTCCCCCGTAGGGGAGATGCGGGTTACTCTGTTACTGTCATAGACTGGTGGATGCAGGTTACTCTGTTACTGTCATAGACTGGTGGATGCAGGTTAGTCTTGCTTTATGACAAACCGATGACAGTCAGTCAGCCAATGGTATCTGTCCCTCCCCTACGGGGGAGGTTAGGTGGGGGCTGATGACATTTAGTCGGAGTAACCAGTTCCTTCCCTTTTTTACTCTATCAATGATTTTTGCCAAAAAACTTCAGCCCCCTCTCGTTCTCCCCCGTAGGGGAGATGCAGGTTACCTTGCACAGCTATTTCCGCTGTGGGCTGACACCATTTAGTCGGAGTAACCAGTTCCTTCCCTTGGGGAAGGTTAGGATGGGTTGTCCCTTGGGGAAGGTTAGGATGGGTTGTCCCTTGGGGAAGGTTAGGATGGGTCTGCGGTTATGATGGGTCTGCGGTCAGGTGTGGCTGACACCAGACCTATGCATCGTTCTGCATCCTTATTCTCCATTCCTGCGGAAAGAGGTTGTTGGTGCGGTTGCCCAGGTTTTTCACGAATCCCAGGTTCAGCCCCTGATACCCCACAGCCACGAATCCGCGCGGCGTGTCAGGCGGCAACTGTATCGGTTCGCGTCTGAGATAGGCAATCGCAGTGTCGCGGTCGAGTTCCGCCGTGGCGAAGGCTTCAGGGTTGAATGCCGTTGAGAGGGCGAGACCTTCGGCAGGTATGATGTCCTTGCCCTTCGGCTCTCCCAGTTCGATGCCGGCATGCATCACGCGCAACTTCTCCAGTGCGGTGTCATACACGTTGCGCCACTGTTTCCTCACCGCCACGAAGCGCTGTCCGAGCGTGGTGATGCTGAAGTCCTCGTTGCCCTTTATCCATCCGCTCATCTCCTTAGCCCCCTTCACGGCCTGTTCTGCCGACGCCTTTCCGCGCCTCTTCAGCTTCTTGTCCTTTTTCGTTGCCGAGGAGTCGAGCATACTGATTGTGGTCTGCTGAGAGGCATCGCTTCCCGTCTGTCGCAGAGCCGCCATATACAGACCTTCTGATCGGGTCTCGCCCGGAATGAAATGCCTCTCGGAGAGCTTTTCCATCTGCCATTCAGAGCAGATGAAGTCCACGTTCTCCTCATCCTCCTGCTTGTTGTATGTGCAGGTGGAGTATACGAGCAGTCCGCCGTCTCTCAGACACGGCATGATGTCGGTGATAATCTCCCGTTGCAGTGCGGCGCATTTCTTCACGTTAGCCACCGACCATTCCCTTATCGCCCCCTCGTCTTTGCGGAACATCCCTTCGCCGGAGCAGGGCACGTCGGCGAGTATCACGTCAAACTGCAGTCTGCTGCGCTGGTAGTCGATGGCATAGTTGTTGGTCACTATCACGTCGGGGTGTCCGAACTTCTGTATGTTCTCCATCAGGATGTTTGCCCTGGGGCGCATCGGCTCGTTGGTCATCAGCAGACTTCCCTCGGGCAGCACGCTGCGCATGGCGGTGGACTTCCCTCCCGGTGCGGCACACAGGTCGAGCACCATCAGCGGACGGTCGGCGGGTGCGTGGTCGCGTATCACCTGGGTGATATACATCGAGGCAGCCTCCTGCACGTAGTATGCTCCGGCGTGTAGCAGGGGGTCGAGAGTGAACATCGGCCTCTCCTTGAGATAGCGTCCCTCCCGACACCATTCCACGGGCTCGTCTTCCTCTGCCGGCAGTGCCATGCTGTCGGAGCGGAATTTCATCGGGTTCAGTCTCACGCTCACCGGCGGTTCCTCACCCATGGCTTCAGCAAAACGCGTCCACCGCTGCTCTCCCATGATTTCCCGGGTGTATGTGGAGAACTCCTCTGGTAGTGTTGTCTTCGGCGTGGTGGTCATCGTGTGGTGTTATGTTTTTTTGTTATGATTCCTATTTGTTTATATCCGTGTCCTGCTGCCGCTGGAGTCATGGGGTGCTTACCCCCAAATCGTTCATTAGACCGTTTATTGTATTTTTTATATATACTGCTTGCAGTCTTTTGTTTTTTTATAAGGCGTCTTTAGTCTGTTTTTAATTCGCAATAGCTCGCTATTACAAACAAAATCCACTCTTCTAAAAACTCAAAATCCAAGCAAGCCATAACGACCGATTGGGGTTTACAGTCATATTGCCGATGCCATAGGCAAGGCTTTCCTCCTCGGCAGTGCTCCGATTATTCGCTTGGCGTCGGTTGTTGAGGCTTCGCAAAATGACAGCAGGGATTTCTAAGAATTTACAAATATAGTGTTTTTCTCCTTCATATCGCCCGTTCGGCGGAAAGAAAATAATATTTGAATCCGTTTTTAACAAATATTCAAGCCCTGATGACCGATTGGTGATAAAGCGTCTGATAATTGATAAAACAAAAAACAGTGAAGAATCATCATATTAGAACACTATTTTTTGATACAGGTATCTCATCTTACACCATAAAAGTAATCGTTGTTGCATTTCAATTCCATGAAGGTACGATTAGAACACAGCCTTCTTCAAGAAGAATGGTTAACCCCTAAATTTCAATTCCATAAAGGTACGATTAGAACTTTTTGTGTCATTTCGTTATTTGGCCGCGTCGGACATTTCAATTCCATAAAGGTACGATTAGAACAACGTAATATATTATAGCACCCCTTTATAATTCAATTTCAATTCCATAAAGGTACGATTAGAACGCTGCAGGCCGAGGAATGCAAGAAGCAGACCGACATTTCAATTCCATAAAGGTACGATTAGAACCCGAGTTCGATTCTGTTGGTATGCAGTCTGTTCCCATTTCAATTCCATAAAGGTACGATTAGAACTCTTGTTTTCCACTTAGTGAAACCTCTTTCCACTTTATTTCAATTCCATAAAGGTACGATTAGAACGGATGCAACTCCTTTACCTATTCAAAAATCAAGGAATTTCAATTCCATAAAGGTACGATTAGAACGAGCGGAAGCGAGGAGGGCGAAGGCAAACGGAGCGACATTTCAATTCCATAAAGGTACGATTAGAACGAAAAACGGAATAGGCAATTCGGTAGTGTATTTCATTTCAATTCCATAAAGGTACGATTAGAACGAGTAACTATCTTAACGAAAATTATCAACATCTAAATTTCAATTCCATAAAGGTACGATTAGAACACGCCTTTGTCACGTTTACCGAATATTGAACCTTATTTCAATTCCATAAAGGTACGATTAGAACTCTTCGGTGTAGATGGTTCTGCCTGCTTTCTCGTATTTCAATTCCATAAAGGTACGATTAGAACTGGAAATCTTTAGATAAATGTATCCCATTACAATTATTTCAATTCCATAAAGGTACGATTAGAACCTGTTAGCGTTCGGGCAGTCGCTTACTTCCAGTTATTTCAATTCCATAAAGGTACGATTAGAACTTCGTAACCCATACGGATTATGTTTTGCTGAGTTATTTCAATTCCATAAAGGTACGATTAGAACCGAAGTTTTAACGTTAGTACGTTCTTGCATTGTAATTTCAATTCCATAAAGGTACGATTAGAACTGGTGTGACAGTCTCGTTATAGGTGCCAAAATGAGTATTTCAATTCCATAAAGGTACGATTAGAACCTCTCCTCGCAAGAATGTGCCACGAGAGTGAACGCCATTTCAATTCCATAAAGGTACGATTAGAACGGCCGACCTCGATGAATGGGCGCAAACATATCGTATTTCAATTCCATAAAGGTACGATTAGAACTCCACATGATTACTAACATGCCCGACTATATAAAGAATTTCAATTCCATAAAGGTACGATTAGAACTCATGTTCTTGACGTAGATATGAAGCGATTTGTCTATTTCAATTCCATAAAGGTACGATTAGAACTCTTTGCATTGACGTAGCCGAAGACCGCTCCGAGGATTTCAATTCCATAAAGGTACGATTAGAACTCTTGGCAGGGATTACGAAGTCTTGCAATGTTACTTCATTTCAATTCCATAAAGGTACGATTAGAACGGCATGTAGTCCTCACCTTTTCTCAGTCCTGTCTCATTTCAATTCCATAAAGGTACGATTAGAACGCTGCTGCTGACTCGTTTTAGGGTTCGCAACCTTATTTCAATTCCATAAAGGTACGATTAGAACCTGCTTTAGACTAACCTCCATTTTGATGGCATTGTCACGAATTTCAATTCCATAAAGGTACGATTAGAACTGCAGTTTGCAACCGCGACAATTCAGCCGGAACAAATTTCAATTCCATAAAGGTACGATTAGAACATGATGCTTTCAAGTGTTCTTGTTGCTCTTTCATGTTGATTTCAATTCCATAAAGGTACGATTAGAACAAAGCCGGGATTTGCGCCCGGCACGTTCTATGTGATTTCAATTCCATAAAGGTACGATTAGAACTTGAACTGGGAACACTACAAAGTGTTAATCAAGCATTTCAATTCCATAAAGGTACGATTAGAACTTTCGCATATCCCTTCTGGATAACTTCAATGTTCATTTCAATTCCATAAAGGTACGATTAGAACAGCACTTGACAATCTGCAAGCCGATATGGGTTATATTTCAATTCCATAAAGGTACGATTAGAACCAACGATTCCCAACAATTGATTGTGTTCACACGAATTTCAATTCCATAAAGGTACGATTAGAACACTTAATGTTTTAAAGAGTAAGAGGAGTTGAAACAATTTCAATTCCATAAAGGTACGATTAGAACATACTTGTCTGCATATTCTTCTTGTAATTGATATATTTCAATTCCATAAAGGTACGATTAGAACTCCGAGAATCTGATGAACTAAATCTTCTAACTTTATTTCAATTCCATAAAGGTACGATTAGAACGTCTCCCATACCAAAGGACCATGCGATACATAGCATTTCAATTCCATAAAGGTACGATTAGAACTATGAGGACATAAAGGAAGCCGCAATTAAGTTGAATTTCAATTCCATAAAGGTACGATTAGAACAAGTCTTAGTTGCCCCTTGGGAGTCTTACTCCCAATTTCAATTCCATAAAGGTACGATTAGAACATTATTTGCAAAATTGTTTTTAGTGTTTTGTTCAATTTCAATTCCATAAAGGTACGATTAGAACCCATTGTTTGGGGATATATAACATCCTTATTTTCAATAGGATTCGTGGATGCAAAGTTAATAAATCTTATTGAAAAAATGTCGATGGGGGATTATATATTTTTATGCGTTCTGCGACAACCGTTATATTTATTGGTGTTACAACAAGTCAAAGATCTAAATGATGCTTGGGAATGAGTGGATTATTGTTGAGATAAGCCACATCGACAACTTCTGTTATAGGAAATTGTCGGTTGACATCCTCTCTTTTCCAAGTATTTGTTTGTCCATATTATAGCCTATCTTATTTGTTAAAATGATAATACTGTCCTCAGACGGGTCGATAATTCCTTTTATTTTCAGTTTCAGCTCCCTGAGTTTTGCTTCAGAGAGTGCGCCTTCAAATACGGAGTTTTGTATCCAGCACAGGTATTGGCGGCACAGTTTCAGCATTTTGCCGACACGTTTCTCACCTACATCATAAACAACGATAACATACATATCACCAATACATTTTAAAAGGTTTGTATTCTTCTATCCCCAAGATATCTTTCAGCAACTTGTAGCATTCCAGCTTTATGAGATGCTTGTAGCTTACATTGCGTCCCAAAGAACGGTGGCGGAATGTTTCGTCATAGCGTTCCTCCATAGCTTTTACAAATATCTTTTTGCCTTTCTCGTTTAAAAGGCATTTGTTGAGTTTCTTGTCAAAGTGGTTGCTGCCTAAAGCATGCTTGTTTAGCACCTTGAAGATGACTCTGTCTACGATAATGGGCTTGAATATCTCGGATATGTCAAGACACAACGAATAGCGCCGTTCGCCTGGAGTGTGAAGAAAACTAATTGTCGGATTCAGTTGTGTCTGATGTACGGCTCGGAGAGTTTCTGTATAACACATCATGTTGCCGAAAGATATCAGTGCGTTCACTTCGTTTTCTGGTGGTTGCTTTGTTCTCGATCCCATATTGAAATCGTCGAGAATGATATCGAAGGCGGCATAATATGCCTGGCGGATATTTCCCTCAATTCCCATTATCTCATCCACGGCCTTGGCATCAGCCAAAGTGTCACTCAATCTCTTGATCGTATCGATAATGCCTTGTAGGTCTTTCCCTCTGCGGTTGTAGTAGTTGAGGTTCATTACCATATTCCATGCAGCCCCTTGGATGAACTTACGGGCCAGTTCCACTCGCTTCTTTTTGTTCTGGTATGCTGAAGTCTGTGCCAGCAGAGCCTTGCCGGACAAGAGACTTTCGCGAGGCATGAAGCTTCCCGTATAGTTCTCGTAATAATCAAAGAAATGGATGGGTATGCCTTTCTGTCCCATAAAGTTGAACAAAGCACTGTTTGCCCTAAGACTGCCGAAAGCATACAACTCTGCCACATCCTCGATAGGAATGTATCGGGGCTGCTGTTTGATTTCCGTATTGTCTTCGTTCACGACAATGGGCGTAAACTTCAATGTGTTGTCCCTGCGCTCCATGATGCCAGGATTGAACAGATAGAAACTTCTTTTCATTCTTCTTCCTCCATCTCGTTGATATAACAAAATTCAAAGTAGCTGCAATTTTTGCAGATGCCTTTCTTCGTGACAGGTGGACATTGTTCCTGCGAGATTACGTTTGTTATCTCTTCAGCAATAGTCTGAATTTCTTCCCTGTCAATATCCGTCAGTATCACTTCTTGGGTCTTTCTCAAGAGAGGATATTCCAAGATGCCCTTCACTCCTTCAATGCCATGCTGCTCGAAGACATACATGTAATATTTAAGCTGCCATTCATGAGCTTTATCCACTTTGTTGGATTTCTTTATCTCATGGATGACTTTGTTCTTGGCATCATAGTAATCTACTTTGATGCCATCAATCTCCACTTCCTCATACCGTGCCGTCCTCTGGGGATAGCTCGATTCATGCACCAGCTTCCCCTCATACACCAAGTCTGATTCTTGTTCCATGTTGATGCCGTTGGCAAACAGCCATAGTTTGCGATGGCAAAGCTGGTAGTAGTTGAAATGAGTACCTGTTATAGTCATAAGAAATTGTCCTCCTCATTATTGGTTAAATCAACACCTATATCGAACGTATAAAAACCATCACGTATAACATTGATAAAGATTGGATCATTGGAGCCGATGGTGATTTTGCAATCTGAATCAATCCGATGTTCTTTCCGTCCTTTGTCCAGTAAATACACGGGTAAACTGATGGAATAGGATAGTACAAATTCCATATATTCGGAATAATTGAAAAAATGTGTACATGCAGGTTTGATTACAAAAACCAATCCCTGTGGTCCAATATCACGGCTTCTCCAACTATTGGAATGGGTATCATCATCATTCCATTTTTCAACTGGATTCATTAGCCAATTGTTAATCAGCATTTGTTCCAAAGCCTGTACGTTGGTTTGGGCCTTTATGCTGAAAACAGCTTCTTCTGAATATACCTTGTTTAGAATATTGACTAAATCTTGCGCTGAGTATATACCAGCTTTAAGTATGTCGATGGTAGACAATAAAGCTTTACATGGAATCCATGACTTTTCATTTTGTGAATATGAACCATATGGTGCAGGGTAGAGGGTGTTGTCCTTATATGGTATTAACGCATACATTTCACCAACAGAATTATCAAAGCGGCACAATCTTCCGGCTCTTTGCATGAGTCGGTCTATTGGACATATTTCACTTATCATTAGTTCGGAACTAATATTGATACTGATTTCTCCAATTTGTGTAAGAATAGCTATGCCTTTAGCTGTACCATTGTTCCATGCCTTTCTCCCCAAATTATCAAGCAACATATTTTCCTTACGTTGTTTGTCTTTTTCTGTAAATCTACTGTGGTATAGAATTATAGGAATATCTTTGCCGCTTCCCAATACAAGGGCTTTTATTTCCTTGTATACTTTTATAGCTTTATCTACCGTGTTAAGGTAAATAATAGCATTACCTCTTTCTATGCAATATTTCAATAGATAGTTGATGTCCTGTATGTCATCATACTCTATTAGCTTTTTTATGTTGAAGCATTTATTATAACTATCGCTTTCTTTATCTTCCAATATACTTTCAATATTGAATCCTGCTTTTCTATATAATTGCAATGCTGACTCTGGCAAAGATGCACTCATTATCAAGACAGGAACTTTCCAATTATGAAGCACTTTTAAAAGGAAGATGATATTGGCAAGAGTAAAATCGTCATAGAAATCAGCTTCGTCAATTACAACACAAGAGTTGGCGAGATTGCTGCAAATCAGATGATGGCTTTCTTGAGTAAAGGTCAAAGACATCAACAAGTGATCAATGGTACACACAGTAATTGGTGTTGCTAGAAGATTTGCCATTTTTTGTTGAGCCAATGCCTCTTTCATATCCAATTCTCCATTTTGCACTTTAGAATACTTTGAATACCATGCACTGGAATGATACAGACCTGTATCAGACAATGTAGCTGCCACGTTTACAGAAAGAGCATTTGCCGTAAATCGTGTTGGCATGGCTATTACAAGACGGTCGGCTTTGTGAACTGCAATCTGGCGTGAAGCCCATAATAAAGAGGCGTCTGTTTTTCCAGCGCCAGTAGGGGCGCGTACAAGCAAAATGTCATTATTCCAATTGTCTTCAACAAGTTTTTGGATTCCACGTTTGTTTTCAAAAGGAAACCGATAATTAAAACAGTTCAAGCCTGGAACAGGTTCTTTATCTTCTTTTGCACTTGCTCTATGGTCAGCAAACTGAAGCAACCCTCTGATTGTGTCAAATTCTAATAACTTGTCACAAACTAATGCCAGACTCTCCTTCTCTGAAATATCATTGGATGTCTTACGAAATTCATTCCAGAATTGTTTGAAAGAAGGACAGCTTGTCCACTTGTCTTCAAAGGCAAGTCCTAATTTTCCATGGTGTGCAGCTATAGCCGCCAATATGGGAATGGGCATATTGGTAACAACAGCTTCTTTTAATGAATAAAATTCATGCCGAATGCCGACAGTCCTAAGATTGTATCCAGCTTCATTACGTTTTTCTGAACTATATTCTTTGAAAGAACAAGTAGGATGATTATGTTTCCACAATTGATAACTTTGAAAATCCTTCCTACATGCTTCCTGCCATTTTGGACATGCTTTGCCATTATCATGCCATTTTGCGGAGACAGACAAACGCATAGCCAGATCTTTACCAGTCAACTTTTTGTATTTTTCGCAGGTGCCAATAAAAATCTGGCATATATCGGATACTTCAGACACAACATCAGAACGATGCTGTCCTAATGTTATGCCTGAAGGCTTGGCCAATATATTGTTGCATTTATCTTCTTTCATTAGACAGAGATATTTGTAGTTGTTATGCGTATTAGTCAAACAGAGAAGGAGTATCGTCTGTCTTCTTTTCTTGTTTCTTTGACTTGGATGGTTCTACGTCATTTTTGTCGTTAACATATACATCATCGAAACTTCTAACTTCGCTGTCATCGGAATTGCATGTGTATAATTCATTTGACTGCAAGAACTCGAGAGCCTCATTATAAGCTTTCAATACACTATTTTCAGTACGGTCATCACCAATAAAGTATTGCGCACCTCTTTCATCCAATTCTTTCAGTATGTTCTCACGTTCTGTTTCTCCTGCCTCAAAATATCGAGAAGCTTTTCTGCTAAGAATATTGTCAAAAACGATTATCACTTGTTGAGGCTCACCACATACTGCATTACGTGCCTGATTGGCATAATCGTTCATCAAGCGGGTTGCATTAAGATAAAGCAAAGCTCTGCGCTTTCTTTCTGCTTCTGTTGCATGCTTATAATACACAGTACCAACATTAAACGATTTTTCATAACTATAGTACTTTGATATACTAAGTGAGGTTATATCAAGAAAGAAATTCATACGCATAATATCTCCCTGGCTGAATTCACGTGTTGCAATTGCTTGCTCATTAGCGTTTTCACCTTTGGTATTGACTCTCAATCGTATAAGAAGGTCACGACCAATTTCACTTTTTTTCATTGCTACAGCAGGAGTTACAGACAACGGAGCTGTTCGTCTTATTGTTGCAACATCTTTTTCTGCATGCATAAAACCTCCCATATCGGCTCTTAAGTCTCGATCCACCTCATATGTTATACCATCACCATTCGAAACAAATGTGTCTCCTTTTGCATCGTCTGCATTATTCAAACGATCTATAGCAGAAAACAACACATGGCGCTGCATCTGTCCAGAGATATAAACACGTCCATCAGGACGACGCTTAATGGATGAGGCGTTTCCGAATAATTTTTCGCCTCCATTAGCTATATGATCCTCGAAAGGAGCCAATAGCGATACTAAAATTCCTTTGATTTCCATTTTTTCATTTTTATATGTTACTATAATCTTCTGTCATTCCTTCATTCTCATTCTCTATAGATTGATTGTCATTTGAGGTTACTTTGTCAGTTTCCTCTATTTTAGACTTCAATCTTGAAAACGCAATGAGTAGATTCTTTGCCTGTTCTAATGGAAGTTCTCCACTTGCAGCCTTTTCCATAAACAATGATGCTTCTGTTGGAGCATCAAATCCAGAAAGACGACCTGCTCTTGTTATTGTATAAGCAATAAGAGCATCACCCGATTTGGCTGAGAATACAGAACTTTCCAGTTCTACTAACACCTTAGCCTTGGCTTTTATAAACTCATCCCAACTTGAAGAGCCTACCTCTTTTTGTGCTGAGCGATAAGCTACATAATTAAGCCAATTACCTAGTTTCTTAGCTGAGGTTACAATTTCTTTATCTATCTTTTCCATATCACTAAAATATGTATTTAATAATAATTCTATATCGTGAGGGTATTCTGCTCTGAAAGCGAGAAAATCCTTAAACGCAGGACGATTGAATATCTGTAGGAAACGACTTGCAAACAAATCGAACTTTTGATATTCAAATGCATTACTTGTTGACCTCCTGCCTTCCTTGTATAATTCTACATAATATAGGCTGTCAACAATTCTTCTCAATTTGCCTCTTTCTGCTAATCTTATTATGGAATGACTAAATGAGAACACACTGGCATCGCCATATTTTATTGCGTAGAAATTACAATCCTTAAAACTTTCAAGAACCTTCTTAGCAAGTTCTGAAACATCTTTCTCTTTTGTCATCTCTCCAATAGATCCAAGAAGTGCAACACTCCCTAAAGCACTACTATGAGGAGCATTAGGAAAATTACCATTGAATATATTCGGCTTTTGAGGTATATATTTTAAGGTTTTTCCTTTATCACACTTTACTTTACCTACCATCAACGAATTGTCTAACTTTTGGATGCGAATTCGTTTGAATAGTCTGATAAAGTTCTGCAGATCCGAGATTTCTAAGTCTGGTATAAGACAAGTATTGTCCATTGATATTTTTCTTGCTCCAGACTTATATTGTAAACAAGGTTTTAAAGCGGTTGTTGATGTTATCAATGCGAGACATTGATCAAACACAGTAGCTTTAGATTTGCCACGTTGAAATGTTCCTTTATCAGTAAATCTGTTAAATTCACCTGATATTGGCACTTCTGATTGTGTTATATCATGCGCTCTAAGCAAATTAATATTTTCTTCAGAACAAGTTTCACAAACGGCATTATACAAATTAGAGGCTTTCATTTCTGATGTAATTGTATTCGGGGCTAGAAAGATGTATTTTTTCGCATCGTTCTTTTCCTTAGTAAACCCATATTGTACTTTAGTTTGTCCGCAATAATCACCTATTGGCTTAACACTAAAAGTATTAAGTCCTTTCTCTAATTCCTCTTTAATCTCTTTGAATGTGATTTCTTGCTCTGTCTGCAAACCATATTCTTCCATCAAGAGAGCTATAGCATACTTTAGATAAACATGTGTTGTCATATCTCTACCTCTTTGATTTTAATGTTGACCCATCCTTCACTATTACCCAAATAACAAATATTGGATATTTTCGCCTCTGCTAAAAGCAATTCAGCAAAATTCACATCCAACATTAAAGGTATTTCCATCACAGCATCCAAGCAGATATACTCACGAGGTGTTGGCGATGTGTAAAAGTATGGGATTTTACATATATTGTTTTTAACCCATTCGTCTTTCTTTGACTCTGACTCTTTACTTGACAAGTCATTCCATTTGGTAAATAAGTTATATCTTTCTGCTACTAAAGAAACATCTATATTCCTACAACCATTTAAGTGCTTATTTGAATCAGAACGTCTATAACCCCTGTTCCACAAGTCGCTATAATTGAACATGCTTTTGAATTCTTTCAAGGAAATATTTCCCGAAATATCAAAGTATTCCATTAATAAAGGCAAGTAAGTAGACCCATGTTTTAACTGTTCCTTTTTCAATTCTATTTTCTGCTTCTTGCGAACCTTAGTCATATCTTTGAATATCTCAAGTCGCAATTTGTTATCAAAATGCCAACCTAGCATGTTCTCAAATAATCCACATAGCATCTTCTTGCTTGGATATTTCATGGTCTTGTAAAAAGAACCAGGCATTTCGCCCACCATAGACAATGGCGCTAATGGCCTGATTTCCAAAACTGCTTGTGTTTGCAGTTCTGGTAGCTTTCTCAATATTGATAAGTCTATATTTCTTTCCATTTTATAATTTCATTTTATAAATCCAAACCCCTGTGAACATTGTTCTCCTATACCTCCTTCATAAGCTATCTTCATCAACTCCAGAGGTGCTTTCAGACGGAAAGAGCAGAGATATCCGCGCACTCTTGATTCGTATGGAGTATTGGCTTTTATCGTTATTAACTTTGACTTTATTCTTTGGTCTGTCAATTCAAACAAGAATTCCTTGTCTTCCATTTCCAATGGCTGACCATGAATGCTCTCATACCTTGCCAACAATCCCTTTAGTATGCCTTCAGCAAACATGGGATTATCAGGGGATAGGTATTGGGTCCTGGTGCCTTCGTGTAGCTTGACACAAATAGGAGACAGGGCTTGTAGCTTCATGTCTTCGGATAGTTGCGGTGTTGGCATTGCTTCCACGCCGACAACATCAAATGCAACATGGTGTTCCTTATTGCCAATCGTAAAACTCTGATGGGCAAAGATTCCTTGAATGAATTCCATGGTGCTTTTCTCCGGTATGAAACTAATGTACCAAGTCGCTCTTTCACCTGTGATATTCAGACATCCTTCTTTAGGCAAAGGGCGTACCCTTTCAAAGATGAATGGCGAATAGCAAAACAATTTAAATCTCTTGCTGCCATTTAAAAGATAACCATTTTCATGGAGCCACGAAGCGTACTGCGTATCAGCTTGTGCTAATATGCGATATATTACAGCAGACTGCTCATATTGATAATTGAAGGGCAGTAGGTTGCCGTGTTCCCTATTTATATTTAAGGTGATTTTGAACTTCATATAAAAGATATTGTTTGGTATACAAAGTTATATAAAAACTTGCATATTTGTTTGTTCCTTTAATGTTTATTTATTGCCTTGTATTTTTATCCTTATCCTTGCATCCATTCTCTTCTCTCTTCCCACCGTTTCAGGAAAGGCATATACGCCCCAGCCTTCTTCCATCTTATTCTTCTTGATGTTCTCGTCGTACCACCAGTCGTAGTGTTCTCGTGAAATCATTCGGAGATCCCAGGCTTCGTGCACTTGGGCGGCAATGGAAACGCCATACAGTTCCTTCAGGTCTGTCATCTCCCCGAGCGTCAGCTCGTCGCGATGCTCGCCGCCCATCTCTTCTATGAATGCGGACTTGGGGAAAAGGAAGAAGCTGGCGAACTTGTTGCAGCGCTTTTCCACAGACAGGTCTGGAGAGGGTGGGAAGGAGAGCAGCAGGTGGGCGAGCTCGTGTGCGGCGGTGAAGCGAAGGCGCTCTACGGTAGTCTTGTCTTCACGAAGATCGAGGACAATCAGCGGCAGACGACGGTCTGCCCATGTGCTGAGGCCGTAGACACCGGCAGGAAGTTTGTCCTCCATGATTCTGATTCCCTTGCGCTCCAGCAGGCGGAGCACACTGGCGATGGGGCCGTCGCCGCAATGCCAGAGCCGGCGCAGGAGGTCGGCAGCCTGTATGGCATCCTCAAGTGAGGAAACCTGAAAGTCTTCAATCGGATTCCGGAACTCTCCGGAGATGCCGACAGTGCGTTCTTTGGCGAGCAGCCGTTCTGTCCAGTAAGCCAGTCTCGCCTCTATCGCCGTGAGAACATCCTCTTGCAGCTTGCCTCCCGATGTGGTGCGGAGCATGGGCATGTCGATGAGTATGTTGGTGCCGAGAAAATAATCCTCGCTGATGTCAAGGGCTTTGGCAAGCGCCGAAATCACGTTGGCATGTGGGCGCATGATGCCTCGCTCATATCTTGAAAGGCTTTGCTTGGTTACGACAAAGTCGGCAAGTTCGATGAGCTTATCCATGCTTAGTCCTCGCATGAGTCTTGCTTCCCGTAGTCTGATAGCTAGTGTATTGTCAGGCATAGTATCTTGGTTTTGTTTACAAAGTTAGTAGAAATAGCCGAAGTTGTAAACAAATCCACGGAAAAATAACCTTTTTTTACATTTTCAATCAACGGAGAGCATCTCTGTCAATACTAATAAATCATAAAAAATAATGGTGGTGGGGGAGGAGATGGATGAAAAAATGATTTTTTCATACCTTTGCAAATCGTTTTCAGACTCGATGGTACGATTGACATAAATGGCACATTCGGGTGAATCAGTGTTATTCAGGAAATATTAAAATCTGTAACAGGTTATGCGGAGATTGTCTGCAACAGGTTATGCGGAGATTGTCTGCAACAGGTTATGCGGAGATTTTCCACAAGAAGTTATGCGGAGATTGTCTGCAAGATGTATTAGGAAATATTGATCTACACAAGTATTAGTAAATTATGAAGATTGGAAGTTATCTGTTTTCTTTTGCCAAGGCAAGAGGAAACATTGCGGCTGTCGCTTTGGCCGCAGTGCTGATGGCTGCAAACGCTACTGTGGCCTCGGCACAAAATGAAGCGACGGAAAACAACGGAACAGGAAAAACGATTCTTGTAGGTGTTGACGACCTTTATGGCGTTGATCCTTCGGAAACTTATTGTACAACTAAGCACACAGATGAAACCGACGGAGACAAGATTGTGTGTCTGTATAACGTCGGTGCCAGAAAGTTTCTGAGCGTTGGCGGTATGTGGGGTACTCATGCCTCATTGGATGTTACGCCATATCCCATTTATATGATATGGAATAGTGGTTCACAAACGTATTTTCTGGAGAGCAAGGTGAAAGGTTCTGCAGCACATCCATATCTGGGAATCGACACAAAGCATAAACAGGTGTTTATGGACACAATAGACGAAGAGAGAAGCGCTATCAGATTTGATAGAGCCAATGACTATTCAGAAACCAACAAGGTTTATCTCGTCAGAATCGGCAATACAAAAACATTAGGTTATCTCACTGCTTATCCTGACAACGAGGACAAACTTTGCGATCATCAGGCAATAGCCGCCGAGGGCACTCCGGAATACAAGAACCAGGAGTGGAAGGTGATTACAAAGAATGAGTATTACAAACTCTTCAACATATCTCCTGCAAATATGAAATCGGCTGTCGATGCCTCTTTCCTTATTGCATGTCCGGATTTCAGAGCTAATAATGCGGACGCTACAAAATGGAACATCACAGGTAAAGATAATAAATTGCCAACAGGCTGGGAAAGCTATATGCGCTTTGGAGACGAAAATATGTATAAGACGCATGACAAGCTACAGAGTACAGGTCCCAATAGCTGGAAAAACTATACAGGAGCTCATCAGCGCGACTACGGCCAGTATTTCTACTGCTACACCAAGGGCCTGCGCGGCTTCACATTCTATCAGGACGTGCAGGTACACAAGGGAGGATGGTACCTGCTGCGATGCAACGGATTCAGCACAGCGAACAGCTCGGAGAGTATCAATACGAACGGCAAACCGCTTACTAACCTGTTCATTACAGTGGTCAATGCCAACAGCAATGAGATTATAGATAAATACTCAACAGCAGCTTTCAACGGTATCAGTCAGGCTGATGCAGAGGCGCTTGGCAACACATACGATAAAGCCGGTATCGGAAAGGCCTTCTTCGAGGGAAAGTATGAGAACCAGGTGCAGATATGTATCGACAAAGACCCGAATGGAAATGAAATAACAAGCGACAATCCCGTTACGCTCCGCATAGGCTTTTACGTAGACCCTACACCCGACGGAAAGCCGGCTGTATCCGCCAACGAGCTGACCGCCGTAGACAACTTCAGACTGCTTTATGCAGGACCGCGACGCAACCCGGAGCTGATTCTCGACGAGGAGTCTACCGACCTGCGCTATCTGACCAAGGCTGCAGACGAATACAAGAACAGCGTGCTGCATCTGAACCGCAAGCTGAACGACAATATGTGGAACTCGCTCATACTGCCCGTAGACCTGACATGGGGACAGATGAAGCGCACGTTCGGAGATGCCGTGAAGGTGGCGAAGCTTGCGGCGCTGACGGAGAACAGCGTGCAGTTCGTCACCGTGGAGCCAGACAGCGACGAAGCCGTGATGGTAAGGGCATTCGAGCCATATATCGTCTTCCCGCCATACACACAGGTGAAGTCGGCAGCCTACACCGTAGAACACTTCTATACATCAGAGGGCGAGGACAACAGCGAATGGCTGGGCACTGACTACAAGCCGTCTAAAGACGAAAACAACCGACTGACGAAAAAATTGGAAGCCGACCACTACGACATCACGATGGTGTCGCTCGACAGGGAGAAGCTGAATGACTATGTAAACACCACCAATTGGGAGTCAACAACAACCTTCCCTGCCACCGGCGGCAACCATGGCACGATGGTCTGCAAAGGCACCATGGCAAAGACATACGACAATGGCAAGATTATCGAGAACAGAGACAACCTCAACGGCGACTACTTCATGTATAAGGGAAAGCTGATACAGGTGCCAAGCGGCAATATGGACGACGGCAACCCGTATTCATACGGACTGAAGGCGTTCCGCTGCTGGTTTGAGCTGGCGGGCAATACTTCTGCCGAAGGAAAACCGCGCAAAGTATCGCTGTACATCGACGGAGTGGCAGACAGCGCCACCGGCATCGACGACATACACGGCAACACCAACTGCACATCCTACAAGCGCGGCATAGACGGCGTGTTCAACATGAACGGACAGATGGTGCGCCGCGGTTGCAGTCTGGAGGGATTGCCCAAGGGACTGTATGTAGTGAACGGAAAGAAGATAGTTATCAGATAAATCCAAAATAACAGTTACGCAAAATGAAGAAGAACTATATAACTCCAGAAATTAATGTGATACAGCCCGAGGCTCTTCTCTGCAGCGGAGGCCTCGTAACGACGAGCGTATTCCAAGAAAGTACCGAGGGAGAATGTATCGGCAAGTTTGATGTGGTCAACGAGGATGCGTCCAAGAGAGATTACAAAGACTTGTGGGGAAGCGGTAATTGGGGCGAAGACTGACACCATCGTCTGCTATAGAAACAGATAATGAAAAGAGCGTCAAAGGGCTGGATTCCGGATTTGGAGTCCAGCCCTTTGTTTTTTTAACACCTTACGGTTGGACTCTCAAAGAGCAGCAGTAATCCTCCCCAACTCAGGAATCACAATAAGCCAGCCCCGAATCGCAAATGCCAAGCGGTTCGGGGCCTGTCTGTATTGGGGAAGAGAAGTCTTATTTCTGGTCGAAGAAAGCATCTATAGCTACAAGAGGAACATTCTCCATCCACTCCTGATTGGCATACCCCTTCATGGAGAGGCAAAGTCCCTTGAGCCCAGGATTGTCCTTTATGAACTGCGACAGTGAGCGTGCACGCACATTCTCCTCCGCTTTCACCTCGATGGGAACCAACCTGCTACCCTGCTGAACGATGAAATCTATCTCTGCCGGCGTCTTTGCATTGCTCCAATAATAGGGAGTGAGACCGACTGCAAGGAGTTGCTGCAACACATACTGCTCTGTGAAAGCGCCCTTGAACTCCACAAACACGTTGTCGCCAATGAGCATCTGGTCGGCAGGAGCATCGGCCATGCAAGCCAGCAAACCACAATCAAGCAGGAAGAGCTTGAAGGCATCGAAGTCCTCATAGAACTTAACCGGCACCCGAGGTTCCCTGATGCGGTTCACCTTATATATTATGCCCGCATCCAGAAGCCATTGGATAGCCAGTTCGAAGTCCTTTGCCCGACTCCCCTTACGCACAGCTCCATATACAAACTTCTTGCTCTCCTTGGCCAACTGCATCGGCAGAGAGGCCAACACCTGCCTTATGCGAACCGACTCTGCTGCCGATGTATGCTTGGAGATATCACGTCCATAGGCATCCAGTATCTCGTGCTGTAACGTGCGCACCTGCTTCAGATCCCTGTTCTCCACATATCTGCCCACCACGCCAGGCATTCCGCCTACATAATAGTATTGCCTGAGAAGTTCCACCAGTTTGGGCAACAAGGCATCCACAAGGGGCCAGTCATGCGAGCGCAACAGCCCAACCCACTCGCCATGGCCCGTTGCCTCCAGAAACTCTTCATAATCCATCGGATACATGTAGAGCATATCCACCTTGCCCACTGGAAAGGATTCTCCACCGCCCAAAGTAACTCCAAGCAGTGAGCCTGCCACCATAACATGATACTCAGGCGCCTTCTCGCAGAAGTATTTCAGGCTATGCAGCCCCCTGGGAACCTCCTGTATCTCATCGAGAACTATCAGTGTGTCACCAGGTGTAGCCTTTTGCCCCGTAATGGCCTGCAAGGTTGTGAGGATGCGTTCTATATCGTAGTCAAGGTCGAAGATTTGCTTCATTCGGGGCTCGTCATCACAGTTGACATACACCACCTTACTATATTCCTGCTCTCCGAAATGCCGCATAATCCAGGTTTTACCCACCTGTCTGGCTCCGAGGAGCATGAGCGGGCGCCTGTCCTTACTATTCTTCCATTCCAAGAGACGACTATATATCTTCCTGCGCATAATTATCTCACATTTAGGTTACAGCACCACAAAGTTACACTTTTTCGATGATAAAAGCGCCCATCCACCACACTTTTTCGAGGATAAGAATGCGCTTGGACTACACTTTTTCGAGGATAAGCCTCCCCTGGCACCCCATCAGCCCACCCCAGAAAGCACACTCCCAGGCCCACAGAACGTGTAAAATAACGCGTTCCAGAACTCCCAAACTTGTAAAATAAGGCATTCTGCAAGCCCGAAAACTGTAAAATAAGGCGTTCGGGAGCCAACTGCCACCTCTCTGTCATGCCCAAAGGATGAGTTCGGAAAGCTTCAGGAAATAATCATTCGACCAAATGTCCAGTTCTTTGGGATTCCTCACAAAAGGAAGCACATCGGCCTTTACCTGCCTCATATCAGCAGCAGATATGCGCTCACGAAGGCGCTGCTGGAACTGAGTACGGTCCATCTGTTCGCCATTGAACTCCATGATTCGCTCCTGCAAGTGGGTAAAATCAAGAGGAATACCATGGCGCACGTACCATTCAAAATCATACCAATCCCTTCCCTTCACCCTGCTCTTCCATGTCCGAAACACTAAAGCATGCATTTTACCTGCAAACAGACAAGGCAAGGTGAAGCATCTCGCCATAAAAGAGCGAGGCTGAAGAAGCAGGCGCAGTTCGGTGTCAAAACGAAGAGGAGGGCATGTATCAACCTCAATCTTTATCTTCACCGACCGTTCAGTCTGGAAGGAAATGTCATACACATCGGTATTATCCTTCAGAAAAGCCGATTCAACACGCCCGAAATTCTTCTTCTCCTTTTTCTTTATCTCCACCCTTCTGCCCACCAGAGCAAACTCATCCATAATGGGCTGGAAATAGCGGGTGAAGTCGAACCGTTCATCCTTGACCAGCAGAGAGAAGTCCATATCTTCGCTAAACCTTTGCAAACCATGAAACACACGCAAGCATGTGCCGCCATAGAACGCCGCCACATCAAAGAAACCGCCCTGGGCAAGCCCGGAAAGGATTATCTGCTGATTAACCTCAAAGGTTGCATTCCTCACGTCCTGTGCTGTAGTGAGGTCATAAGCCTTCAGCATATTGCGATAGAGTTCATTCATGAGTCAAAAGCTTTAGTATAGTCTCTACAGAGTTCGCCTTTCGGCCCACTCTTATATACTCCTCAAATACAGAAGGATTGAACTTAGAGAAGGCTTCCATATCAAACCGCAGATCCTCCTCCAGAAAGTGTGATGCCTCCACGCGATAACGCAGGTTGAGCCTGGGAGAGTATGCTATCAGATCGCACAAGGCCTTTTCGGGAGTGGCGATAACAAATACAGCGTCACCATCATGCACCTGTGTCACCCCAACGGGAAAGGATTCTGCTGACACACACTGGTATGTAAAAGCACCCACAGGAGTGGTAAAATCGCGCGAATGCTTCACCGTCATAGACTGAGTAACATACACCGCCTCGGGAATCAATCCGTAATAGCGCAGAGCCGAATGCATTGAAACGTAGGAGGGAGCATAAAGATGATTGGCAATGAGACCCAAAGAAAGATTAGCACCACCGGCCCGAGAACCGGCCACAAAGAGCCCCTTCTTGAGCCGGATGATGTCGCCTGCACGCTCCAAAACCGCTACCTTATTGTTCTTGGCCTTTATATCAGGATAAAGCGAAGCAATAAGGGAGGAACTCACAGGAACGTTTCCCAACACATCTATTTCTCTTCTCATGCTGCAAAAATAGTCAATTCCAGTACAGTAAACAAGCTTTTTCTCCATTTTCTGTACTCTGCTTGACTATTTTGGGCATTTTGGTCGGGATGAGAAGACGGATATATTCATCCCAGAAGCCATACTGCCCTGACGATGGCTGCATGCCGAAAGTGTAATACGAAAGGATTGCTATGGGCAATGATGCCACGACAATTCTGTAAAACTGCGGGGTGAGGAGCAAGGAGAAAGAGAATGAAAATCAGCCCCGAACTGCACCTGATGGCAGTTCGGGGCTGATTGATATCCGTAAGCAAGCAGGCTGACGCTTGCGAGCGGGCTGACTGACGTTCGTAAGCAAGCCAGCTGACGCTTGCGAGCAGGCTGCTTGATGTTAGAGGCCCAACTTCTTCTTGGCCTTGTCGGTAGCGTCCTGAATAGCCTGGTCGGCCTTTTCGCTGGCCTTGGCAGCAGCCTCATCCACCTTCTCGCCGGCTTTCTCCTTGGCATCCTCTACAGCTTTTTTACTGATGTAGTGTCTGCCAGTCCAAGCATACGGAGAAGCTTATCTGCAAGGCTGATAGTGATTGCCGGATACTCTTCCACTGTTTCCTTGAGCATGTCTCTCTGCTCATCAATGATGTTGTCAAAAGCAAAGCTCTTAGATGCCTTTGTCACAGAGTTGGACATGGTCTTCACATATCTGTCATAGGATGCTGCCTTCGGCTTCTTGAAGAGGAATGTGAACTCATCCTCTGTCTCATCATCCACCTGTACCGTTGTTACTACCGTGTAGACCTTCTCATCTGAAGCTGCATATTTCTTCTTCAGGCTCTCCACATCTGTCCTCTTCTCTGCATCAGCAGCCTTTCCTGCATTGAGGAGCTGCTCTTCTCTTGTATCATTCATGGTTTATACCTCCGTTTTTTTTTTTTTTTTTGTTATTAGTTACGCATCAAGACCATTGATTTTGATGCCGCCCATGGCGATACCATCAAGGTCTACCTTCATGGACTTATCTCCCTGTGCCGCCTTGAAGCTACGCTTCGACAGCACAATGTTGGTCAGTACATCCGTACAGGTTGCAGCTCCTTCGTCTGCATAGTTCACTACAATCTTCGGGATAACATACTTGTAGAAGTTCTTATATCCCTTGGACTGGATGACCCTGCACATCTCATTGAAGTCCTCACGGAGCAAGGAAAGCTTGACGGAGTTTTTCTGATTTCCGGTACCATAACCTCTAATCTTTCCGCCCCTGCCATAGATAGGCTCACTCTCCTGCTCATCGTCATAGGAGATTTCCATGGGTTCCATGTTTTCCATGCCGGAAGCTGTGATTGTCACGCTTGACCAGTCATAGACTTTTCCGTTGATTAACTGCTTATTTGCCATCTGTATCTACCTCCTTCCTAAGATGCTGCATAAGGGTTCTCTACTGCAAAGGTGAGGTTCATCTCCCTCACATGTCCCATAGGTACATAAGTGATATTGATGTCAAGCTTCTCATCCACAAGGATGTTGAGGTTCTCCGTGTCAATGGTCACGCTTCCGGAGCTGATGACTTTATCACGGACTGCATCTTCCACAGGTGTATTGAGCTGCTCCTGAATGTTTGTGATGCTTGTCTCAATATCTCCGGGGTCAACCTCCACCTGAAGCTCATCAAGTGCCTTTGCCCTGACAGCCTTGACAAGTCTGTTCGACACCCTGACATCTTCAGCATAGGAGTAGTCACTACCTTCAGGTGACATCATATTTGCAGAGGTCACATAGTAGTCTTCCTTGCCAATGTACTGCCTGATGGTCACATACTTTGCCTTGTCCAAGGTCTCAATATAGTCCTCAATTCCTTCAGGAAGGAGCTTGAGAAGCTTTGCTTCAGAGATAGGGAAGCTCTTCACCTCTCCAATGCTCTGTGACTCTTTGGCTCTTCCATAGAGTCCGGTCACAATTCCTGCATTGTTGATGTCCTGAACCCTTCCATCCATTCTCTGATAACGGGAATTGCTACATACAACCTGCATGTAGATATTGTTGATGCCCTTCCGTTCCTCAAGCATTGCGTTCACATAATCCTCAAGGCTCTCATCTGCCTTCTTTCCTCTTGCCTCACAGACAAAGAACAGAGGTCTCTTGTACTTAGTCAGGAAGTCATTGGCAATCGTACACAGAGAAGCCCACAAAGCCTTGGATGATACTCCAACGATATGAACAAACTCAAACATAAGAGGGCTGTTGATGAGGCTCTCAACCGCACTGATTACTGACTCATTGCTCATAGCCGGTGATGTGGTGGAGAATGTGAAACGGTCTCCCTCCATAAAGCTGTCACCGCCTTCTGCATCCGTGAACTTTGCAGTCAGTCCGGTAGTTGCCAGTTCTGCCTCTCCGGTGATAGGTATTGTCATTTCCTCTGTGAAGGTATTTCCTCCATCCAATGAGTATCTGAAGCTTCCCTCATTGCACTCTCCGGCATCCATTACCTCAACCACAATGTCATAGGCATTGTTAGGGCTTCCCTTTACCTCAAAGGTACCGTATCCCTTTTGGTCTTCCGTGATTTTTCCAATGGTTCCGGCTGTCCCTGCTTTCACCGGGATGCAATAGATTGAGGATGCTCCCCACTCAACCGCATCAATGCAGGCATCAGCAAGAGGTGTGTTGCCAACCTTCTCCTTGATTTTCTTGGCGTTCATTGTGCCACTAATCAGGATAGGTGACTTGCTTTCCACATTGGAAATGCCGATTTTGATTGATGTCCCGGTACCCGTGGAGCTGCTTCTCCC
>ERZ780141.704-NODE-704-length-23747-cov-2.676220_pt1 | contig 23747 bp, 19 predicted proteins | sample MGYA00433080_ERZ780141 | MGnify/ENA primary metagenome ERZ780141 (study PRJEB29588, sample SAMEA2154047) | human gut metagenome | biome: human gut; feature: human-associated habitat; material: faeces | place: Denmark | collected 2008/2010 ... | reverse complement strand
TATCTGTTCCGAATCTGCCTTGCCCGCAGCAGGTTTACCGAAAGGATGATACTTGTAGGAAATGGCTCCATGCTTGCACTTCTCAATGCAGTTCATGCAAACCACACACCGGCTTGCATCAATCTGATGCTCCTTAAAGTTGATGCAGGCTGCCTTGCAGTTGCGTGAACAAAGACTGCATTGGTTGCACTTTTCCGAATCTATTGTGATGCGGAAAAGCGAATAACGTGAAAGGAAGCCCAAGACCGTTCCTACCGGGCAAATCGTATTACAATAGGTTCGTCCGTTGCGTCCGGCCAGAACAACAAGCACAGCCAAAGTAGCGGCAGCAATAATAAAAGTCGGCAGGCTCTTCAACCATACATCCGTTTCATAAAAGGCATAACTGTCTGCCCGTTCAGCCAGATAAGCAAGCAGATTGTTGCCCCATTGCCATATAGGTTGAAAAAGATTATTGGCAATACGTCCGTATGCACTATAGGGTGCAAGTAGAGCAGCCAATGAACCAATTCCGGCAATCAAGGCAATGATAAACACACCCAATACGCCATAGCGCAGCCAAGATAAGGCCGGAGAATAAGAGTAAGGAAGCTTCCTGCGTTTTTTAGGTTGCCGGCCCAGCCATGCCAGTATATCCTGAAATACCCCTAAGGGGCAAATCACAGAACAATAGATACGCCCGCATACCAAAGTGAGAATTACAAGAAACAATATCACTCCCACATTCAGCGCCAATACAGCCGGCAAAAACTGGATTTTGGCTAACCAGCCGAACCACCCATGCAACGTTCCCGTAAAATCAAGGAACAGCAAGGTGATGAGTGCAAAACAAATCATTGCAAAAGTCAGTCTAATCTTCCGTAACATGATAATCCTTTATTTTGAGTTCCTAAACATTCTATATCAGCGATATGAGTACAAAACAACTGCCGAAATAGTGAAATTTTCTTTATGCAAAAATAAAGAAAAAAAGAAAGATATCATCATTCAATGGAATTAAAAACGAAAGAAATAAACGGTGCAGAATGCCTTTGCTATAATCCAAGCGGTCTACAGAAAGAATCAACTTATGATTTCCGAAAAATTTCCGTGTACGGTCTATCGCCCGCTGTACTTCCGGTCTGGAAGAAGCATTGTGATACAGTCCGTAGTTGATTCCCATAGGAAGAGCATCGGTCTCAACTACTCTATTCCCGAGTTGTGCTTCGTCCAGTTTAAAGTCAATACGCAGTACCCGTTCGACAGCACTAATAAAATGCCGCATATAGTCATGAGTATGGAAAGCTATAAAGTCTGCACCCAATAATCCTTTCAGGATTTCTGCACGCTCCGGTAATATCCGGAAAAGTTCATAGGAAGGGAAAGGGATATGATGGAAATATCCGATATTCAAATTCGGGTAAACCTTCCGAAGCATTCCGGGAAGCAGCATTGGCTGATAGTCTTGAATCCACACCTTGTCACCTGGATGTATCACGCGGCAAATGGCATCGCAGAACAACTGGTTCACTTCCTGATACGATTGCCAGAAAGAGTTCCGATATAGCGTATAAACAAAAAAGTAGTGACATAATGGCCAAATAGTACTATTACTATAGCCTTCATAATAATTCTTTATCTGTGTTTCGGACAAGAATACTGGGTGAAAATTTATTCCTTCCAATCTAGAAGTGATTTCCTTTTTACTTTCTTCGTTGTCAACGCATATTCCAGGCCATCCAATCCAATGTTTTTCGTAGGAAATCTGAAGTGAGTCCAAACCGGTAGCCAGTCCACCTTCACTTCATGAAAACACGAACGTTTCATCCTCTTTGGTAACCTTAACGGGTAATCTGTTTGATATAATATAAAGTTTCATGTATGAGTTAACACAAGAAATATGCCAACTCATACAATATTTTATTTATTGCTTATAATCAGGATTTTAGGAAAAGATAAAGAGAAAAACAAACATTCAAAAATGAAAAAGAATGTTCCATTTCGATATGGTCCTACTATTACCAATTATCACTGAAAATGTCTTTCTTCACCAATGCTTCAATTCTTTGCTTATAGCAATTTATCCCTTCTGCTATATTTTTACTAGCTTCCGAGGTCCCCATTCCATAGACTACAAGAGGAGTTTGCCATATCATTCCAGCATGTACAGCACTTGCTTGATAAGGTCTTAACAACTCATCCACCGTAAAACGATTTCTTCCTCCGCTTCTATAAGCATCATGTTCAGAACCAACAGTAGTGACCACCATCAATGTCTTACCAGCCACAGCAGGAGTTTTTGCCAGATAAGTAAATACTTCATCCAACCATCTCTTCAATAAAGAAGGAGCCGACATCCAATAGAACGGAAACTGAAATACAAGCGCAGATGCATGCGATATGATAGTGCTCCATATCTCTGCATTAAAAGCATCTTCCACACGCATCTCATATAAATTGTATATGGCCACCTCTCCCATGTCACTAATAGCATCCATCAATGCCTTGTTAGCTCGCGACTCTTTTATATTGGGATGTGTCAGAAGAACCACTACTTGCTTTGAATCTTTATCCATATTGTTTTTCTTTTAGTTTAAAATCATTGATGTGTGTACAAATATACAAAATATAGATATACGAGTAGGAGGAAATAAAAGTTTTCTTCCTACTTTCATTTTCTGACATATATTTTCGAATGTGACGAAAGAGGCGGAAAGCGGGTGAGGGCAAAGGTATAAAAACAAACTTCTGAAGAATTTATTATGCGGACTAACGAAAAATAATGTATCATCCCCATATAGATTTACTAGTGATTCCGTATGAGGAGCTTATACCCATCAAAGCATGTTCTTGTTAAGACAAATTAAAAAAGGAACAACAGTAGTTGTTCCTTTTTTAAGTACACCCTCAGGGATTCGAACCCTGGACCCACTGATTAAGAGTCAGTTGCTCTACCAACTGAGCTAAGAGTGCATTCCTTATTTCTTGTTTGCGGGTGCAAAAGTAGTCCTTTTATTTTATTCGTGCAAACAAAACGGTGTATTTTTTGCGATGAAATGGGATTTTTTATTCAAACTCGTATAAATCAGAAGGAGTAGTACGCTTCAAAGCACACAACTGTACATCCTTTCCTACGATAATTCCTTTTTCCCTTAATTTCCATTCCACTGTTTTATATGCCAATTCAGGATGATTGTTGTCCTTGCTCAAATGACAAAGCCAAATATACTGTAAATGTTCCGTCATATTTTCCGAAAGAAATTCAGCAGTAGCAATATTACTCATGTGTCCGGTGCGGCTGGTAATCCGTTCTTTCAGGTATTGGGGGTAGGTACCCATGCGTAACATTTCCTCATCGTAGTTGGCTTCCAATATCAGATAATTGGCCTTTCTGATATATTCTGCGGCCGTAGGAGTAATTTCACCAAGGTCTGTAAGAAAAGCAAACACTTTTCCGCCTATCTCAATGCAATAGCCCACATTGTCCGTGCCATCATGAGGTACCTCGAAAGATTCGATATGAAAATCTTCCAACTGCATGGGTTGCTGCTTTTCCAGGTAACGGACAGACGAATATAACTTTTCTGTCATGCAATAGCTCCGGTTGATGCCCTCATGAATCCGGGCGGTTGTATAAATAGGAATATTCAGTTTTTCACCCAATCCGCCTACTGCTTTGATATGGTCCGCATGATCATGCGTAACAAATACCGCACGTATCATTTCCATGCTGATACCTGCTTCTTTCAGTCCTTTTTTTATCGTCCGTACTGCAATGCCGGCGTCGATGAGTATTCCATATTTTTCTGTGCCTATATAATAACAGTTGCCGCTGCTTCCACTGGCAAGGCTTATAAATTTTACTTTCATCCTAATCTCCTTAATTACAAAAAAGCCGTCGCTTTTAAAAAAAGTGACGGCAAATATATAGAAAGTATGCAATATATAAACCTTATGCCTTCTTCTTTTTGTCGATGAATTCGGTAGTTTTGGCAAAAACGAATAATGCTATTGCCGCAACCAATCCTATAACAGCGAAATAATACCAGATATAATGTGCATTGACACTAGCTGCTTCCCACGCTTCGCGGGTTTCAAACAAGACTGGATCAGGACAATATTTTGTCAGAAGCACCCCCGCAATACCGAATCCGAAAATAGAAGAGAGGAATGAATGAAGATGACTGAAACCGAGGTACATACCTTCTTCGCCCTTGGGGGCCTGCAAAGAGAAGTATTCCAGATAACGCGGTGAGATAAAACATTCTGCCAAAGCTTGCACAACAATACCAAACACCATCATCAAAGTAATATTGCTCATGCCGGAAATAATATCGTTGCCCAGCAAATTACCGCATGCCATCAGCAATGCCGATACCGGAATAAGAAACATGCCTATATTCATAGAAGTAATAGCTGTGCGCTTTGCCATCCACCGGGTGATAAAACTTACGCAGCAAACCACTACAAACGGGTTTACATTGGCTATCCACCCCGGGTTTCCCCCGCCATACGGATGACATATTTGGGCATAGTTGCATAGAGCTGTTGCTGCACCATCCAAAAGCCGGTTACGATGAGGATAAGAATCAACAAACGCCAATTAGTGATAATACGCAGAAAACCTTGCCCAATTTCACGCATGCTTTTCCCTTCACCTGCTGTATGTGCCGATTTATACAATAAGATGACAGCCAATAATGCCAGCACCGTCATGGCAGCCGAGAAGTAATTGATATAAATATAAGCTTGCTCACCGATAACATTCCGTAGAGGGTCGACCACCGTTTTTCCGGTAAAAGCTCCTATATTCACCATCATATAGAAGATGGAATAGCCGCGAGCACGGGTAGCCTCTGTTGTTTCCTTAGCCACCGATCCCGATATGATAGACTTGATGAACGAACCTCCTACCATGATAACAAACAATACGGGGACAATCATCCAGCGGTCATTACTATCCGGCAATCCTGAAAAACGGGTTGTCTCGCCATACTCCACCAGACCGGCTGTTTCCAGTAGGGTGGGAAGCAATCCCAAGCCCAAATACCCGATGGAAAGCAGTGAGAAAGCAATAATCATCGACTTTCGGAAACCTATCTTATCGGCATATGCGCCCGTAAAGATAGGCAACAAATAGAGCCCTCCCGAAAACAGACCGGAAATCATGCTTGACTCAAAATCATTGAAACCTAAAATATTGGAAAGATAAATGGTAAGAACAATAAATACAGCATAATATGCCATGCGTTCGAACAGTTCTACTGTACTGCTTACCCAAAAAGCTCTGCTGAAGCCTTTGGAAGCGGGTTGGGGTGATGTCATCATCCTTTTGTACGATTAAAATTTATGTATTAAATGAAAAAATAAATGCAAAAATAGGAAATTAATATCGTGTTTGCAAGATATTAATTTTCTGCAAACACAATATTAATAAGTTGCAGACAAGATATTAACTTCCCATTTATCACTATTTATCTTTTCATTTATATAGAATACTCCGTATCTTTGGACGCTTTTATAAAACGACCATTCATGAAAGATAAAATCGAATTTATAGCTTTTGACGCTGATGACACACTGTGGGAAAGCGAACTTTATATTCAGGAGTTCGAGCACAAATTCTGTAACCTTTTAAGGCAATATCTGCCTGCTTCATCCATATCACAAAGGTTTTTTGAAACAGAAATGAAGAATCTGCATATGTATGGCTATGGGCTGAAGAGCATAATGCTCAGTATGACTGAAACCATCTGCAAAGTGACAGACGGAAACGGGAATATGCATCTTATAGAAGAAGTAATAGGATGGGGACAAGAGCTTCTGCAGAAACCGGTTACACTACTGGAAGGCGTGAAGGAGACCATATCGTCACTTCATGGGAAATATAAATTGGTGTTGGCCACTAAGGGGGACTTGTTCGACCAGAAAAGAAAAATAGAAGCTTCCGGACTGCGAGAATATTTCCATCATATCGAAATTATGAGTGACAAGAAAATCGATGATTACCAGAGGCTGATTGATACATTGGGCTGTCCGCCTGAAAAACTCCTGATGATAGGTAATTCTGTAAAATCAGACATACTTCCGGTATTGGAACTTGGGGGATACGCTGCCCATGTACCATACCACGTGACTTGGGCATACGAGCAACATGAAGGGGAAATACGACATCCCAATTTTATACGATTGGATAGTATCAAAGGAATATTAGATAAGCTATAAGTTATGGGTGAAACTGCATAACTTATAGCTTACTATTGCTTTTTAGAATTGGAAGAAATTCTTAGCGTTATAATAGCTGATATCTTCAATCATCTGGTTTACGCGTTCCATCTCGGAAATAGGAATTTCACCATTTTCTACATCACGGCCTACAAGATTACACAATGTACGGCGGAAATATTCATGGCGCGGATAGGAGAGGAAGGAACGGGAATCGGTCAGCATACCAACAAATCGGCTCAATAAGCCCAGTACAGAAAGGGCATTCATCTGCTTTTCCATACCATCCTTCTGGTCAAGGAACCACCAACCGGAACCGAATTGAATCTTACCGGCAACCGTACCATCCTGGAAGTTACCCAGCATAGTAGCAATGACTTCGTTGGCGCATGGATTCAAATTATAAAGAATAGTCTTGGTCAGCTTACCATTGGAGTTTAAGCGGTCGAGAAATTTAGCCATAGCTTTTGCTGTAGTAAATTCGCCAATGGAATCAAAACCGGTATCAGGACCTAACAGTTTGAACATCTTACTATTGTTGTTGCGAATAGCACCATAATGGAACTGTTGTGTCCAACCTTTCTCCCAATCCATTTCGCCGAACACAACCAGCATGGCCGACTTGAATTTCAGAATTTCCTCCTTCGTCAATCCAGTACCGCCATATACCTTGTTAAAGATAGCCTTAACTTCCGCTCCTGTATAATCCTCGGCATAGAATTCTTCAATTCCGTGGTCAGACAGTTTACATCCTTGTTCCGCGAAAAAATCGTGACGCTTACGCAAGGCAGCAACCATATCGTCAAAGCAGGAAATAGCCACATCGCTCACTTCGGCCAACTTTTCTACATATGCGCGAAAATCGGCAGGAACTTCCACCGCCATTGCCTTATCCGGACGCCAAGTAGGCAACATCTTGATTTCAAAGCCGCTCTCACGTGTCTTGATATGGTATTCCAAGGAATCAATAGGATCATCTGTAGTACAAACCACTTCCACATGATAACGGCGCATCATGCCACGGGCGGAATATTCAGGCTGTTTCAGCTTCTCATTACATTCATCATAAATTTCACGGGCCGTATGAGGATTGAGAATTTTATCGATTCCAAAAGCGGTCTTCAATTCAAGGTGGGTCCAGTGATACAACGGATTACGGAAAGTATAAGGTACCGTTTCGGCCCACTTCTCAAACTTTTCCCAATCTGTAGTATCCTTACCGGTACAGAAACGTTCGTCCACACCATTGGTACGCATGGCACGCCACTTGTAGTGGTCACCTCCCAACCAAATCTCAGTCAGTGACTTAAATTGATAGTCTTCCGCCACCATTTGAGGAATCAAGTGACAATGATAGTCGATAATCGGCATTTTAGCCGCATGCTCGTGGTACAACTTCTGTGATGTTTCCGTTTGCAACAGAAAATTTCCGTCCATAAAGTTTTTCATCTTCTTGTGTTTTAAGTATCTAAAAATATTACTTTCTATTTATTACACCTATATAGTATTGATTGTAAAGCTAATAGGTCGTATAATTGTTTTTAGTTTTATTAACCGTTATCGAACACAAAAGTAGAAATTTTACTTGGAGAAACAAAATAATTCGTATCTTTGCGGCGAATATTTATAATATTTAAGCTTCAGACGTCTCACCTTTACTGCCTTAGGCAGCATACCTCAAGATGAAAAACAAGAACTATACCATTAAAGACATAGCACGCATGTCCGGCGTCTCTGCCGGCACTGTAGACCGCGTACTGCACAACCGCGGAGACGTATCCGTTTCCAGTAGGGAAAAAGTCCAGAAAGTACTCGACGAGATAGATTATCATCCCAATATGTTTGCCATCGGGCTGGCGGCTAAAAAGCGCTATCATATTGTCTGCATTATACCTTATTATATAGAACATGATTATTGGCATGCTGTAGCAGCGGGAATTGACCGTGCCGCACAAGAATTACGGCCGTTCAATGTTGGGGTTAGCTATCTGTACTATCGGCATGCGGACAAATCCTCCTATAAAGAAGCATGTGCTGTGCTCCGGGAGGAAAATGCCGACGCCGTACTTGTTGCCCCGAATTTCCGAGAGGAGACCATAAAACTCACTACTTATTTGGAGGAAGCGGATATTCCCTATGCATTCATAGACTTCAATATTGAACAGACGCATGCCTTGTGTTATATCGGACAAGATTCCAAAACCAGCGGATACATTGCTGCCAAGATTCTGATGCGTAGCTATGAAAAAGGGCAGGAGCTTGTGTTATTCCTGAGCAATCAGAAAAACAATCCGGCAGAAATCCAGATGCAACGCCGCCTCGAGGGGTTCATGCAATACCTTTCCGAGGAACATAAGGATTTGACTATCCATGACATTGTGTTGCACAAGGAAGATACTGATGGCAACAGACGGATATTGGATGCTTTTTTTAAAGAACATCCCCAAGCCGTACTGGGAGCTGTTTTTAATTCCCGTGTTTATCAAGTGGCAAGTTATCTGCACGAAAAGGGGTGGAAGCTGGCAGGACTTGTGGGATATGACCTTTTACACAAAAATACAGAGCTCCTGAAAACCGGTGAAGTAACCTTTCTCATCGGTCAACGTCCAGGCCTGCAAGGCTATTGTGGCGTAAAGACTTTATGCAACCACGTGGTATTTAAAAGACCGGTCACTGCAGTGAAATACATGCCCATCGACATATTGATGAAGGAAAACATAGACTTTTACTTTGAGTTTGAATAATTAAAAAATTACATATCAACCATTTAAATCATTTTTTAAATGAAAGCATTAAACAAAGAAACTGCTCCCAAAGCACAACGCCCGGAACGCATTATCCAGTTTGGCGAAGGTAATTTCCTTCGCGCATTTGTGGATTGGATTATTTATAACATGAATCAAAAGACCGATTTCAACAGCAATGTGGTAGTAGTCCAACCCATCGATAAAGGTATGGTTAACATGCTGAATGCCCAGGATGACCTTTATCATGTAAATCTGCAAGGTCTGGATAAAGGAGAAACCATCAACAGTCTGACTATGATAGATGTAATCAGCCGTGCCTTAAACCCCTATACTCAAAACGATGAGTTCATGAAATTGGCCGAACAACCGGAAATGCGTTTTGTCATTTCCAACACGACGGAAGCAGGTATAGCCTTTGACCCTGCTTGTAAGCTGACAGATACACCGGCGTCTTCTTATCCGGGCAAACTGACACAGCTGTTGTATCACCGCTTCAAGACATTCAACGGCGACAAGAGCAAAGGACTGATTATCTTCCCTTGCGAACTCATCTTCCTGAATGGCCACAAGTTGAAGGAGGCAATCTATCAATATATTGAATTATGGCAATTGGGTGATGAGTTCAGAGCTTGGTTTGAGGAAGCCTGCGGTGTGTATGCAACACTGGTGGACCGTATCGTTCCAGGATTCCCCCGCAAAGACATTGCCGCTATAAAAGAAAAGATACAGTACGATGACAATCTGGTAGTGCAGGCTGAAATTTTCCATTTATGGGTCATCGAGGCTCCGCAAGAAGTCGCCGAAGAATTCCCTGCCGACAAAGCCGGACTGAATGTATTGTTTGTTCCTTCTGAAGAACCTTACCACGAAAGAAAAGTAACCTTGCTGAATGGACCTCATACCGTATTGTCTCCAGTAGCCTATCTGTCGGAGGTAAATATTGTACGCGATGCCTGCCAGCATCCTATAATCGGACAATACATCCATAAAGTGATGTTTGACGAGCTGATGGAAACGTTGAACCTGCCGAAAAACGAATTGAAAAAGTTTGCAGAAGATGTATTGGAGCGCTTCAACAATCCGTTTGTTGACCATGCCGTAACCAGTATTATGCTGAACTCTTTCCCTAAATACCAAACCCGTGACCTTCCTGGCCTGAAAACCTACTTGAAACGTAAAGGAGAACTGCCGAAAGGTCTGGTATTGGGACTGGCTGCCATCATCACGTACTACAAAGGAGGTACCCGCGCAGACGGCACAGAAATCATCCCGAATGATGCTCCCGAAATCATGCAGTTATTGAAAGACCTTTGGGCAACGGGGGATACCCGCAAAGTGGCAGAAGGCGTATTGGCAGCCAAAGACCTTATCTGGGGGGAACACGGAGACTTGAATACCGTTCCAGGATTGACAGACATGATTACCTGCTTCTTAAAATCCATCCAAGAAAAAGGCATGCAGGAAACAGTAAAAGGTATTCTTTAATTCCTATGATTTTAAACAAGCAGACCGTACAAAAGGAGTTTTTATACGGTCTGCTTTATTTATACCACATTTGATGGGAAATAATTAAGCCACAGTTTTCTTTTTTGTCTAAAGGCTTTCCTGCTCTGCTGCCCGCAATATAAAAGTAGTGGCACCAATAGTTACAATGGCTCCATCCTCAATGCGAATACGGTCTTTGTCACCCAAAATTTCATTATTAAGGAAAGTTCCCGTCAGGCTGGGAGCATCGCGTAAGGTATAAATCAACACTCCCTGCTTATTACGCTTTACATTAATGATACAGTGACGCCGGTCCATACTCATATCCGAAGTCTCAATCGGCACATCGATAACATTCCCCACGCAACGCCGGCCTATGATATTGTCACCTTCTTGCAATGGAAGTACCTGCTTAAAACCAAACACGTTCTCAATGACCGTGATGCTGCCAAAAGCCTCTTTAAACTCCGCTTCATCCGGACGTTCTTCCTTTTGAGGGGCTTTCATCTTTGATTTACCTAAACGGATACTGAACTGCTTCTTACACTGGTCACATACAAAGACCAGTGATTGGCCTTCGGTATACTTGGTTTCATCGAATGTTAAGTAATTCTCACATTTGGGACAACGGATACGCTTCATGATAGTTAAAAATTAAAGAATTAAAAAATAAAGCAAGGGTAGATTACTTTCTACTTCTTTAATACCCAAGCGTTCTTATACGTTTCATTCTGGCGAACTCTGTTCAATGCCTGATATGCTTCTGTTTCTGTGCCACAAGACTCAATGCTGACACGCATTTTACCATCTCCAACAATTGCTTTTGCATGAGGGTAACCTTTTTCAATCAGTTGCTTTGCCATTGCTTCGGCATCCTTCTCAGTACCTACACTGGCAATGATGACGTGGTATTTCTGTGCAGAGACAAGTGACGGGGCGACAGTCCCTGCTGTGGTCTTTTGAATTTCACTCTTTGTTGTTACAGATGTTGAAGAGGACACTTCTGCCGCCTGCTGCTTAGGCTGAGAAACAACCGGAGCATTCTGCGCGTTAGCTTGGCCCACCTTAACCTCTCTTACGGCAACCGGAACCACCTTTTTCTTTGCCTTCTGCCCCGTGTTTTTTTGAGCCGACGCTTTCGGAGTGTCGGCCTTCCGGCTAACAACAATCGGATTAATGGCAAGGGATTCCTTTTCTATCATCTCAAAAAGTTCATTCGGAAGTAATTGCGCATAATTTCCTTCAACCACTTCCGTATTCTCTATCGGTGTAGACAAAAAGAAAAACAAGGCAACCACTGCAATCATGGCAACCGCATTCGACAAATAGGAACGGTTGAATTTAATCTCAAACCTTCGCTTTTTGTCTTCCGGCACAACTGGAACAGAATAACGGATGGTCTTTTCCATGTACGGTTTCTTCAGTTCCGCCAGTTCCTGCATTTCAAAACTATCCAACCCATATAAGTAAGGAGTGGTTATCTTGTGGTCATAGGGAACAAAGTCATAAATACCATGAATAGAGTAACGCAATTCGCCAATGTTGGGCAAATCCACCTTACCTTCTTCATGGAGAGCAGTGAATATATGCGCCACTTCTTTTTCTACAATCCGCGTAGCATCAGAAAAATCAGTATCATAGACAGCCATATAGGATTGTACAAGTAAGCCGTCATTCATCTTCAGTTGAGGATTGAAACCGATAATACGGGTAGGGGGCAGAAAAACATTCTCTTCCGCTACTCTCATTGCCGGAGTATAATGAGCTACAAATCCTCCCAAACCGGGAACAATGACACAATCGTTCTCCAATAACAATACTTCTATGTGCTGTGCTAATTCAATCATGCTACAAAAGTAGCGGAAATATCGGATATACGCTAGTTTCAGAGCTTTTTTCTTATCAACAAATTATGAACATTGCACATTGAAAATGTATTTGAAAAAGGTTTTTTGGCAAGAGAAGGAATTTTTACCGGAAAAATTTCTACTTTTGTACCGTTTAACTATACTCGTCAAGAATAGAAAGACAATTGCCCTCGCAAGAGTATACAAACCTAAACACTTAACAAAAGACTATTATGCGTATTATTTTCTGTCTGATGGTTTTCTTGTTCATAGGAAAGAACACGATGCTGGCACAGCAGCTGTCCTCATTCGTAGAATATGGAGCAGCCCTGCATACCGGTGACAATACTCCTCTTTGGCAGGTCAGCAACCAGCAAGGACTCACTTCGCTCGACAACAATACTTACATACGTGGAGGAATATCCTACAAACACCAACTTGGAAAATGGAAGTTTGAAGAAGCACTGGATTTGGTTGCAGCAGCCGGATTCAGCACGACCTCCTTCATTGTACAGCAGGCTTACGTAGACATCCGTTACAAGTGGTTTGGATTCTTTGCCGGAAGCCGGGAACAGAATTCTCCATTGCTGAATCAAGAGCTGAGCAGTGGCGGCATGACCTGGTCGGGTAATGCGCGTCCCATCCCACAAGTACAGATAGGCATACCCGAGTATGTACAGTTGCTACCCCGTTTAGGCCTGAAAGGAGAAATCTCGTACGGATGGTTTACAGATAACAAATACCAGCGGGAGCAAGTCGGAGAAAAATACTGGTACACCAAGAGTATCAAATACCATCATAAAGAAGGGTTCCTGCGTATCGGTATACCCAAAGGAAAATGGCAACTGGAACTCGGAATGACCCTCGACACCCAATTCGGAGGATACAAGATTGGAGGTTCCGAATCGGGAGACTTGGGCAACGGATGGAAGGATTACGTACGCGTATTCTTCCCCGGCCACGGGCGTGAGGACGGACCGGTAGGTGAACATCTGGCTTTCCAAGGCAATTTTCTGGGTAGCGAATATATCAAAATGACTTATCGTCCTAAGGAAGATTTCTCCATCAGCGCCTATCTGGACAATCATTTTGATGACTTCTCCGCCATGGCCAAACTCAACGGTTGGGATGGCTTATGGGGTGTGGAATATAAATCCAACCATAGACAAGCCATCAACGGAATCGTTATCGAATATCTCCAGACTACCAATATGAGCGGTCCACTGCACGGTTTGCAAAATTCTGTAGTAGGTAAGACCGGAGGAGCCGACAACTACTACAACAACGGTTACTACCCAGGATGGGCACATTGGGGTATGGCGATAGCCAATCCGTTGATAGCATCGCCTATCTATAATAAGGATGGCGATATGAGTTTCAAGTACAATCGCGTTAAGGCCCTGCATCTGGGATGGAGCGGCGACATCAGCAGTGAGTGGAGATATGTGGCAAAATTGTCCCACAACAGAACTTGGGGAACTCCTCATCGTCCAATACCCGATATATTAGAAAATTTTTCTACTTTTGCATCGTTTTACTATATTCCCCGTAAATGGAAAGGCTGGTGCTTCAACGCGTCCCTTGCATTGGATATGGGAGAGATATATGGAGACAATTTTGGATTCCAACTGAAAGTACATAAAACATTTTAAGAAAATGAACTACATACAAACAGAGATTGACGGCGTATGGCTGATTGAGCCGAAAGTATTCCATGATGCCCGCGGATACTTTATGGAAGCATTTAAGGAAGAAGAGTTCCGTGCACATGTCGGAAACGTTCACTTCATCCAGGACAATGAGTCCAAATCCTCTTTCGGTGTATTACGTGGTCTTCATTACCAGAAGGGTGATTGCAGCCAAGCCAAACTGGTACGTGTCATTAAGGGAAAAGTGCTGGACGTGGCTGTCGACTTAAGAAAATCTTCTCCCACTTTCGGAAAGTATGTCAGTGTGGAGCTAAGTGAGGAGAACAAAAGACAATTCTTCATTCCGCGTGGTTTTGCCCATGGTTTTCTGGTGCTGAGCGATGAAGCTGTCTTTACATACAAGGTAGACAACGTATACGCACCACAATCTGAGGCATCCATCCGTTTTGACGACGAAGCCATCGGTATTGAATGGCCCGTTGCTACGGAACAGCTTCTATTATCAGATAAAGACGGACATGCCGTATCGTTCAAGGATGCGGTCTATTATGAATAAAATATGAAAATAGCCATTGTCGGTACAGGATACGTCGGTTTGGTAACCGGAACCTGCTTTGCGGAAATCGGTGTCAACGTTATTTGCGTAGACACGAACAGTGAAAAGATAGAGTCACTGAAAAAGGGTGTTATTCCTATCTATGAAAATGGACTGGAAGAAATGGTTAGCCGGAATGTGAAAGCAGGACGCCTGCAATTCACCACGTCTCTGGAGAGTTGTCTGAATGAGGTGGAAGTGGTATTCAGTGCTGTAGGTACACCACCTGATGAGGATGGAAGTGCCGACTTGAGCTATGTGCTGGAAGTTGCCCGCACCATTGGACGCAATATGCAGAAATATGTGTTGGTGGTAACCAAAAGTACCGTTCCCGTAGGTACTGCCAGAAAAGTGCGGGCTACCATTCAAGAAGAACTTGATAAGAGAGGGATGAACATTGACTTCGATGTCGCTTCGAATCCCGAGTTTCTGAAAGAAGGTAATGCTATCAACGATTTTATGAGTCCCGACCGTGTAGTGGTGGGAGTAGAGTCCGAACGAGCCAAGAAGATAATGAGCAAGCTCTACAAACCATTCCTGCTGAACAACTTCCGTGTCATCTTTATGGACATCCCTTCTGCAGAAATGACAAAGTATGCAGCTAACTCCATGCTTGCCACCCGCATCAGCTTCATGAACGACATTGCCAATTTGTGCGAATTGGTGGGAGCGGATGTAAACATGGTGCGCAGTGGTATCGGTTCGGATACCCGTATCGGACGCAAGTTCCTCTATCCGGGGATAGGTTACGGCGGTTCATGCTTCCCTAAGGATGTAAAGGCACTGATTAAAACGGCTGAACTGAGCGGCTACAAGATGCGTGTACTCCATGCAGTAGAGGAGGTGAACGAGAAACAGAAGAGTATCTTATTCGAAAAGTTGCAGAAGCATTTCAATAATGATTTGGAGGGAAAGACCATTGCCATTTGGGGGCTGGCCTTTAAACCCGAAACAGATGACATGCGTGAAGCCCCGGCTCTGGTATTGATTGACGAGTTGCTGAAGGCCGGTTGTAAAGTACGTGCCTACGACCCGGCTGCCATGAACGAATGCCGACGCCGCATAGGAGAAAGTATTTATTATGCGACAGATATGTATGATGCTGCGCTGGATGCAGATGCACTGATGCTGGTGACCGAATGGAAAGAATTCCGCCTGCCTTCATGGGCAGTCATCAAGAAAACTATGGAACAGCCGTTGGTATTGGACGGACGTAACATTTACGACAAGAAAGATATGGAAGAACAAGGTTTCACATATCATTGCATCGGAAAATAAAGTTGCAGAAAAAAGAAAAGAAATAAATAGGGACGTTATGACAATAAAAAGAAGTGCGATTCTCATTGTACTTGTTGTCTCATTGGCATCATGCAGCAACAGACAAAACGGGGAGGTTTCCGTCAAGGAAGACCTTACTGCAAAACAACTGTTGCAAGGCATCTGGGTGAACGATGAAACAGAAATGCCGTTGATGCGCATCGAAGGGGATACGGTATATTATGCCAACCCGCAAAGCGCTCCCGTACCTTTCAAGGTTGTTCACGATACAATCTACATATACAGCAATGAACCGGTGGCCTATAAGATAGACCGTCAAACGGAATACAGCTTCTGGTTCCACTCGCTGGCCGACGAAGTAATTAAACTGCATAAATCAGAGAATGCGGAAGATTCTTTGGTTTTCACCAGCCGGGAAGTGGAGGTCATTTCTACTACTCCGGAAGTGATAAAGAAAGACAGTATCGTAACATACAAGAATACAAGATATAGGGGATATGTATATATCAACCCTTCAAAGATGAAGGTTTTCAAGACTTCCTATTCTGAAAATGGAATCAGTGTGGACAATGTGTATTATGATAATGTAATCCACATCTGTGTATACGAAGGGAAGAAGATGCTTTATGGCCAGGACATCACTAAAAAGATGTTTGCGGATATATTCCCTGCCGAAATGCTGGACCAGGCCATTCTTGCCGATATGAATTTCATGGGTGTGGATAGTAAGGGGTACCATTATCAGGCAACCCTCGGCATACCCGAAAGTTCCGTATACAATTTGGTAAATATGATTATTGGTTTTGACAATACAATGAACATAGAAAAAGCGGAATAAATCCGCTTTTTCTTCACCACAGTGTTTATTTCTTCTCACCGCCATTCTGTGGACGTTTGGCCCTGGGCTTTCCGCCTTTATTGTTGTTACGGCCGTTCTTGTTTCCTCCTGGCTTACGTCCGTTTCCATGGCCGCCCCGTCTTCCTCCTCCGTCAAATGCTCTCGGCTTGTATTCGGGTGCTTCACCCAGCTCTTCGGGAACCGGTATCTTATAGATGTCCCTATCCAGGAATTTTTCGATATTCTTAAAGTTCCCCTGCTCCTTTTCGGAAACGAAGGTGATGGCTACGCCGTCATTATTGGCACGCGCCGTACGTCCGATGCGGTGCACATAATCTTCACTGTCGTGGGGAACGTCATAGTTTATCACCAGACGGATGTCATCGATATCAATACCTCTCGCAACGATATCTGTAGCTACCAGGATATTGATACGTCCTGCCTTGAATTCGTACATCACTTCTTCGCGCTGTGCCTGCTCTAAATCGGAGTGCATTTCACCAACGTTCAGTTTCATCTGCTTCAAAGCTTTGGTCACTTCCTTCACTTTCAGTTTGGAAGAAGCAAAGATGATAACGCGTTCCGGCGTCTCCTCTGCAAAGAGGCTACGGATGATGCCCAGCTTCTGATTCTCGTAGCAGACGTAGGCTGCCTGCACAATCTTTTCTGCCGGTTTGGAAACAGCCAGCTTCACCTCGGCAGGATTGTTCAGAATGTTACCAGCCAACTGTTGTATCTTAGCAGGCATGGTGGCAGAGAACATGATTGTCTGCCGCTCTTTAGGAAGGAATTTGACAATTTGCATAATATCGTCATAAAATCCCATATCCAGCATCCGGTCTGCTTCATCCAAAATAAAATAAGAGACACGGGAAAGATCTACATAACCAAGGCTAAGATGGGCTATCAAACGCCCCGGGGTAGCAATAACGACATCAGCACCCAGTGTCAACCCTCTTTTCTGCTGCTCGAATAGTATTCCGTCATTACCGCCATACACGGCCACGCTGGAAACCGACATGAAATAAGAGAAACCTTCCATCTGTTGGTCTATCTGTTGCGCCAACTCGCGGGTAGGAGCCATGACAATGCAATTGATGGCATCGGCAGGGTGTCCGCCCTCTGAAAGCTTGTTCAATATAGGCAACAAATATGCGGCTGTTTTTCCCGTTCCGGTTTGTGCCACTGCTATTAAATCTCGACCTTCGAGTATGACGGGAATTGATTTTTCTTGTATGGGGGTGCACTCTTCAAAGCGCATGGCATCCAGTGCCTCCAGTACATTGCCATTTAAATGTAGTTCTGAAAACTTCATGTATCTCTTTTAAATTTGCGTACAAAGATAGGAAAAAGACTTATAAAATAGACTCTTACAGTAAAAAAATAAGCCCTTGGGACAATAATTATCTCAAGGGCTTGCAAATTTGTTTCAAGCATCTGCCTTCAACGGGGAATATCAATGTATGAATCCTTAAATCCCAGAAAGTAAAGTACGCCATCTAAGCCGATGGTATTGATGGATTGCTTGGCATTGGCAACTACTTTGGGCTTTGCATGGAAAGCGATTCCAAGGCCGGCAATTCCCAGCATGGGCAGGTCGTTGGCACCGTCGCCGACAGCAATAGTCTGCGCAATATCCACTTTCTCCACCTGAGCTATCAAACGCAGCAACTCTGCCTTACGCTTACCGTCGACTACATCACCGAGATAGCGGCCGGTCAGTTTGCCATCCTCTATTTCCAACTCGTTGGCATACACATAGTCTATACCGTACTTCTTCTGGAGGTACTGCCCGAAGTAGGTAAACCCTCCCGAAAGAATAGCTATCTTGTAACCGTATTTCTTCAAAACATACATCAGGCGATCCACACCTTCCGTAATGGGAAGATTTTCTGCAATCTCCTGCATCACGGACTCATCCAATCCTTTCAATAAAGCCACTCGTTCGCGAAAGCTCTCAATGAAATCTATCTCACCACGCATGGCGCGTTCGGTAATGGCCTTTACCTGGTCGCCCACACCCGCACGTATGGCCAATTCATCAATCACTTCTGTTTCAATCAGCGTAGAGTCCATATCGAAGCAAATGAGGCGGCGCATCCGGCGGTACATATTGTCCAACTGGAAAGAGAAATCCATTTCCAGTTCGGTTGCCAGTTTCATCAACTGTTCTTGCATGGCAATACGGTCTTTCGGAGTGCCACGAACGGAAAATTCGATGCAGGCGCGTGTACGCGATTCGCATTCGTCCAGCGGGATACGTCCTGTAAGGCGCTTGATGGCATCGATATTCATGCCTTGCTCTGCAAGAATACGGGTAACGGCAGATATTTGACGGGCAGACAACTTACGCCCCAATAAAGTAAGAATATAGCGGTTCTTTCCCTGCATATTCACCCAATCCTCGTACTCTTTGGTAGTAATGGGGTAGAAACGGACAGTCACGCCCAGGGAGGAAGCCTTGAAAAGCAGTTCCTTCATAATGAACCCCGAGTGTTGTTCTTCCGTCTTGCACAAAATGCCCAACGAAAGAGTATTGTGAATATCTGCCTGGCCAATATCCAGAATGGTAGCATCATATTTCGCCAGAATTTCCGTCACGGAAGCTGTCAGTCCCGGACGGTCTTCACCCGTAATACGTATTAGGATGAGTTCAGTGTTCAATGGTTGCATAAGTCATCTTTTTGATAGAATAATAGGCTACAAAAGTAAGGAAAATTCCCACTATTTATGCTAAATAACATAAAAATATGCCTCTAAAAAGTGAGAAAAATGCTTGTTTATTTGGAAGTTTGTTTAGGAATTACTTACCTTTGCACCCGATTTCACAATTAAAAGCTTTGATTATCAGTGTATTTATCACTATTCAAGGCTTTGACAAGACGATGTTCCGGGAAGAAATCACTGTTGAAGGACAGTCCCGGATAGTATTAACCAAAACCGTGCCGCATGAAATATGCAAAATGGATTTTTGTTGTATTACTAATAAGTTCCTTGACTTCTTTTGTAGAAAAAGACAAACCTACCGGAGGTTTGAATGTGGGTGACATGGCCCCGGATTTCAAAATCCAAACCATGTCGGCAGAGCAATCCCAAACCGAACTTTCAGACTTGAAAGGAAAGTATGTATTGCTCAGTTTTTGGGCAAGTTACGACGCGCAGTCCCGGATGCAAAACGCAAGTTTGAGCAATGCGCTTCGCTCTACTGCCCGCAACAATGTGAAGATGGTTTCAGTTTCATTCGATGAGTATCAGTCAATCTTTGAAGAAACCATCCGTAAGGACCAAATAGTTACGCCCACTTGTTTCGTGGAAACTAAAGGCGAATATTCCGGCCTCTTTAAGAAATATCGCTTGGGTCGCGGATTCACTAACTATTTACTGGATGATAATGGTGTAATTATTGCCAAAAACATCTCTGCTGCAGAACTTTCCGCTTACTTGAATTAAGCTTGCTGATGCCCGGTGCATGCAACAGCAACTTAAAGAACCTGTAAGACGAAAGTGAGGGTGTTCCCCGGAAACCGGCGTCTCTTTCCGGCAAAAAAGGGAACAGAACAAAAGAGGAAAATGAATACAACAAAAAGCCCCTCCCGCACTTGTACAACGCAAGAGTGGGAGGGGCTTCTTATTTTAATGGGCTTCCAGAGACAAACATCCTAAACCTCTGCTTTAGTACGCCAAACCTCAACTTGAGCAAGCTGAAGTAGAGGTTTAGAATGCTTATTTCGGCGCTTTCCTATATAGATAGAATGCAATGAAGGCATACATTATATTCGGTATCCACACAGCGATGACCGGAGGCATGTTGCCGTTCACGGCAAATGTGGAAGCAATGGTCTGAAACAGAATATAAGAGAAACTCAATGCCAAGCCTATACCTAAATGCAATCCCATTCCACCTTTCGTTTTCTTGGAAGACAAAGACACTCCAATCAGCGTCAGGATAAAGGAGGCAAACGACATGGCAATGCGTTTGTGGTACTCTATCTCAAATTCCTTAATGTTGGCAAAGCCGCGTTGCCGCTGCCTGTTGATGTACTCGCTTAGCTGAGGGCTGGTCAACATCTCCTGCTGGTTCTTCATAATCAGGAAGTCGGCAGGCTCCATAAAAAGGGTAGTGTCTATGCGGTCACCCTTCGTGATACTCTCCTTCATGCCATCCATCTGGCGAATCATATAATCCTTGATTTTCCACTTATGCACGGCCGTCGTGTCGTAGGTAATGGAACGGGCTGTAAGGTGGGAGACCAGTTGCTTGTCATTGAACTTGTCCAAAGAAAAGCGATAACCGGTCTTGCTGTAGTCTTCAAAACGTTCGATATAGGCAATTACCCCCGAATCCACTTCCAGCTGGATGTTCCGTGCCGTATTCGCCTTACGGGGTTTGTAGTACTTGTCCTCAAAATTGATACGTGTCACACTGCCTTTGGGAATGACATAAGACCCGAGGCAGAACGTCACTACCGCAATGATTGCCGCAGATACCATATAAGGACGCAACATACGCTTGAAACTCATTCCCGTAGAGAACATGGCAATAATCTCCGAGTTCTCCGCCAGTTTGGAAGTAAAGAAGATTACGGCGATAAATACAAACAGCGGACTGAACAGATTGGCAAAGTAGGGGATGAAGTTCAGATAATAATCAAAGACAATAGCATTCCACGGCGCTTCATGAGACATGAAGCGGTCCATCTTCTCGTTGAAGTCGAACACCACCGCAATGGAGATAATCAATGCGATGGCAAAGACATATGTACCCAGGAACTTCTTAATAATGTACCAGTCCAGCCGCTTCAGGAATTTACCTCTCGGCAGCTTTATATTCTTCCATATCCTCCAGTTCATTTTTCTCATAATCTTGTCGATACGCGTTTCACCATCATCGGTTTCCAGGTAGCAAAGTCGCCTGCAATGATATGCTTACGTGCCTCGCCTGCCAGCCACAGATAGAAAGCCAAGTTGTGGATAGATGCTATCTGCATGGCAAGCAGCTCTTGTGCATGGAACAGATGGCGCAAGTATGCCTTGCTGTACATGGTATCTACGTAGGAGGCACCGTCTGCTTCAATGGGAGAGAAATCCATTTCCCATTTTTTGTTGCGCATGTTCATGATGCCGTCCTTGGTAAACAACATGCCGTTGCGTCCGTTGCGGGTAGGCATCACACAGTCGAACATATCGACACCGCGTTCAATGCCCTCTAGAATGTTTACCGGGGTCCCGACTCCCATCAGATAGCGAGGCTTGTCTTTGGGAAGAATACCGTTCACCAGCTCAATCATCTCGTACATCTTGTCTACGGGCTCGCCCACAGCCAGACCGCCAATGGCATTACCGTCAGCACCTTTAGAGGCGACAAACTCTGCCGACTGCTCGCGGAGGTCGCGATAGACGCAACCCTGCACAATGGGGAATAAGGATTGCTGATAACCGTACTTCGGTTCTGTTTCGTTGAAACGCTTGATACAACGGTCCAGCCAGCGATGTGTCAATCCCAGTGATTTTTTGGCATATTCGTAGTCCGAATCCCCCGGAGGACATTCATCAAAGGCCATCATGATGTCTGCACCGATAGTCCGTTCTATATCCATCACCTTCTCCGGCGTAAAGATATGCTTGCTACCATCGATGTGTGAACGGAATTCCGCACCTTCTTCGCGCAACTTGCGGATACCGGACAACGAGAATACCTGGAAACCGCCGCTGTCTGTCAGCATAGGACGGTCAAAGCCGTTGAACTTATGCAGTCCACCGGCTTTCTCTATCACTTCCAGTCCCGGACGCAGATAAAGATGATAGGTATTACCCAATATAATCTGCGCCTTTATATCCTCTTTCAGCTCAGGCAGATGCACGCCTTTCACTGTTCCCACTGTACCTACCGGCATAAAGATAGGTGTCTCAATCTGCCCGTGGTCAGTAGTAATCAGTCCGGCACGTGCATTGGTCTTGCTGTCTGTATATTGTAACTCGAATGTCATTCTTCTTTCTTTTCAGTCTTTTCTTTCTTTACGGACAAGTCGATGGCATCGGCTACTTTTTCATCAGTCAGCGCAATGGCAAACACTTCCTTAATATCTTTCACATAGTGGAAAGTCAGTCCTTTCAGATATATATCCTGTATCTCTTCTATATTCTTGCGGTTTTCGTCGCTCAAGATAATCTCCTTGATGCCGGCACGCTTGGCTGCCAGTATCTTCTCTTTGATGCCTCCTACCGGAAGTACCTTACCGCGAAGTGTTATCTCTCCCGTCATGGCAAGATTGGCCTTCACCTTTTTCTGCGTGAGGGCAGAAGCGAGGGAGGTAGCCATCGTGATACCTGCAGACGGCCCGTCCTTCGGAATGGCACCTTCGGGCACATGGACGTGGATGTTCCAGTTATCAAAAATCTCTTCGTCAAGATTCAGCAGGGAGGCATGCGCCTTGATGTATTCCAGTGCCAGCATGGCCGACTCTTTCATTACATCACCCAAATTACCGGTCAATGTCAAACGTCCGCCCTTGCCACGGCTCAGGCTGGTTTCCACGAAAAGTATTTCACCACCTACGGCAGTCCACGCCAGACCGGTCACCACCCCTGCATACTCATTACCCTGATACTTGTCCCGGGTATATTCGGGTGCACCCAGGAATTCATACAAGTCTCCCGGTTTTATTTCGGTCTTCGCAAAATAACCGTCCGTAGCATATTGGCGTGCAGATTTACGGAGTATCTTTCCGATTTTCTTTTCCAGTTCGCGCACGCCGCTCTCACGGGTATAATTCTCTATAATGGCTTCCAGTGTGTTCTTCGGAATCTTGATATCATTCTTTTTCATACCGTTTGCCTCCAATTCCTTCGGAACCAGATGGCGGCGGGCAATCTCAATCTTTTCTTCCGTGATATAGCCGCTTACCTCAATCAGCTCCATACGGTCCAGCAACGGTCCGGGGATGGTATTCAGATTATTGGCAGTAGCGATGAACATCACTTTGGACAAATCATAGTCCACATCCAGAAAGTTATCATGGAATGTAGTATTCTGTTCCGGGTCGAGCACTTCGAGGAGGGCAGAGGAGGGGTCTCCCTGGCGGTCGGCACTCACCTTGTCTATTT
>ERZ780141.696-NODE-696-length-23968-cov-9.762180_pt1 | contig 23968 bp, 19 predicted proteins | sample MGYA00433080_ERZ780141 | MGnify/ENA primary metagenome ERZ780141 (study PRJEB29588, sample SAMEA2154047) | human gut metagenome | biome: human gut; feature: human-associated habitat; material: faeces | place: Denmark | collected 2008/2010 ... | reverse complement strand
TATAGAATCTATAAGATCTTTGGATAACTTAAACACGGAACTTTGCAGGTGAGCCTTTTTTGCTCATTGGTTTCCGTGTTATATCTTGTCCGTGCGGTTGCGGAATTGTCCGTAATCATTGTTATAAAACGTTTGCAAAATTATTGATTAAATATTCATATTTATCATGGAAACTGACGGACGGACGGAATTGGCGGACGGACGGGAAAAATCAACCGACGAATAAAAACGATTTTTTTCCTAATCCGGTCATTTTTTCATACCTTTACGACAATATGAGAAAACGAATCATGAAGCCGTCAGGCATTGTACACATATTCGCGGCACTTCATGCGGCGGTCACGATAGTCTGTTTAGAAGCGGGCATAGGCGATGAATTGTTCCTCACCATCCTCACGATGGCGATGATAGTCCTGGTCTGTCTCAAGAAGAACCTGAATCTGGAATTCACCGCCGGAATAGTCATTGTCATAAACGTGACGGGCTACCTGCTCGGCACCGCCGGCGCGAATCTGATAGGCATGTTTTTCAGCACTGATTGGGTCGTCCACGCATGTTCCACGGCATTCACGACAGAATTGCTGGGCTGGGGAACCATATTGGTCGGCAACATTCTCAGACGGCTGCACCTGTTATCCGGCACTACGCGCATGCCCCGCATGAGATGGCTGATAGCCGTAGTCTGCACCATCTTTCTTTTCAGGCTCGCCATCATCGCGTTCAGCGACATGAACATCATCTCGGACGGCGGATTGTACAGGAACATGATCAAGCTGCTGTACAACATCCCTGTCTGCATCATTCTGCTTTGCCTTAATATATTATATGTAAGGTTCGCCAGGATGCGGCTGTCCGGGAAGCCGTCATACGCCCGTTGGTCCGCGCTAATATGCTTCCAGATCCTGGCCATACTCGGTTCCACTCTTGCGGTCAGCTGCGGCATCCCGTTCTCGATACATCCGCTTCCGTCATTCCATAACATAGCCGAGACTGCCGTTGTGGTCTTCATCGCGGAAATGCTGTTCTACGCATTGACATATATGGCTGATTATGTATGGGTTGCACATCAGGACGTGAAGGCGGAGAAGATGAAACGCCACAAGGCGCAGTTCGAATACCTGAAGCTGAAACAGCAGGTGAATCCGCATTTCCTGTTCAATTCATTGAACATCCTGGACTGTCTCATCTGCGAAAACAAGAACGAGGACGCGAGCACTTTCGTTCACAAACTGGCCGGCGTCTACAGATACATGCTGAAAAACGGCGTGCTGGAGCTAATCAACCTGCGGGACGAACTGGCATTCACCGGAATGTATGCCGACCTGCTGAAAGTCCGCTTCTCCTCCGGATTTGAGGTTAATGCGGATGTCCCTGAGGAATTCATGTCGTGCCGCGTCGTGCCATGTTCCATCCAGATGCTCCTGGAAAATGCCATGAAGCACAACCGAGTATCGCAAGAAAACCCGCTTCTGATAACCATAAGCGTACACGACGGCATGATAGTCGTCACGAACAACAAGTCACCTAAGATGACGGCGTCGGAAGAGTCCACGAAAGTCGGCCTCAACTACATACGCCAGCAATATATCGACCTGTCAGGCAAGGACATAGAGGTAAACGACAACGGAGATACATACTCCGTATCGCTGCCTCTCCTGCCGGCCCCGAAAACCACATGAAGATATGACAATGAAAGTTTTGATAGTAGAAGACGAGCCGATGGCACAGGCCAATCTGAGCCGCACATTGCAGAAATATTACCCTGACTTGGAAATTGTCGGCATGACAAGTTCCGTCAGCGGCACTGTCGAATGGCTGAAATCCCACAATCCGGATATCATTTTCATGGATGTGGAGCTTTCCGACGGCGACTGCTTCAGCATCTTCCGTCAGATAAACGTGGACGCCAAGATAGTGATGACCACGGCGTATGACAGCTATGCCGTGAAAGCATTCGAAGTGAACAGCGTTGACTACCTTCTCAAGCCGATTGAAAAAGAAGACCTGGACAGGGCAGTGCAGCGCTGCCGCAATTCCGCCGGCGTCACCGACATGTCCGCGCTCCTCTCGTCACTCGCAGGAAACCAGCACCAGACCGGCTACCGCCAGAAATTCATGGTCCGCCTGAACGACAAGATTCTCCCTGTTTCAGTCAATGATATCGCATACTTCCTTTCAGAAGACAAGGTCACATGGATGTTCATCTCCGACGGTTCCAAATACGTCATGGACCAGTCCCTGGACATCCTGTCCTCACAGCTGGACCCGTCACGTTTCTTCAGAATCTCCCGCGGCTGCATAATTTCCTCAGCCTCAGTCCAAAGCATAATAAAACTGCAAGGCGGCAGACTACGCATCAATGCCAAGCCGCAATGCAGTTTCGAAATCCTGGTCAGCCGTTCCCGCTCCGATGATTTCCTCCAGTGGATGGAGAACACTTCGTGCTGAGAATCAGCGGTTCATCTCGGAAAAAACGCCTTTCATCCGAAAATCCGGACATGTCATTTTCGGATATTGTTAATTGTATGTAATTTTACGGTCGGAAAACCACAAAACCAAACGACATGACACGAAAATTCAAAATCACATATCTGACTTCCTGGGGAGAGGAAATCAAATTCGTATTCGGCGAGGAAAGAGCTGACATGCAATACCTTCCGGGCGGTGTCTGGGAAATCGACATTGACGGCAGCAAGATAAAGGCCGGAACTGAATATCATTATGAATGCTGGAAAGACGGCAAACGTCTCCGCCGCGAATGGAGGGACCATGTCGTGCCTTCAGGAAAAACAGGAACGGTGGAGGTCAATGACCAATGGGCCGACACACCGGCAGATGCGCCGTTCTACACCTCGGCATTCGCCGACAAGGTGTTCAGCATCAATCAGGACGACGCCAAGTTCAAGGTCAATGCTGATGTGACTCCGCAGGAGATGTACCGCAGCGGATGGAAATGCGCGGGTACGGCAGTCCCCGTCTTTTCATTGAGGACGGAAGACAGTTTCGGTATCGGCGACTTCCATGACCTGAAGAAACTTGCGGACTGGGTGGCTGCTACAGGACAGCGTGTAATACAGCTGCTTCCGGTCAATGACACCACCATGACGGGCACATGGAAAGATTCATATCCATACAGTGCCAATTCCATATATGCATTGCACCCGCAGTTCGTGTATCTTCCGGATGCAGGTGTACGCAGGGATGCCAAATACAAGGCATTGAAAGCTGAACTTGAAGCACTTGCGGAGATTGACTACGAAAGAGTGAACCAGGAGAAAGACAGGCTGATGCGCAAGGCTTTCGCTTCCACATGGAAGAAGGTCAGCGGCTCGGCCGAATATAAGGAATTCCTGAAGGACAATGCCGGGTGGCTGGATGCCTACTGCGCTTTCAGAATCCTGCTGCACAAGACCGGAACCGGCGATTCCACCAAATGGGGCAAATACGCCACATACAGTGCCAAGAAAGCAGCTGCGGTATTGGCAGAAAACAGGGAAGAAGCTGATTATCAGTCATTCGTACAGTTCCATCTGCACAAGCAGCTGGTGGAGGCCAGGGATTATGCGAGGAAACGCGGCGTCGCTTTCAAGGGCGACCTCCCTATCGGTGTAAGCAGGACCAGCGTGGACGCATGGCAGAACCCGTCACAGTTCAACATGAATTCACAGGCGGGCGCACCACCTGACCCATTCTCCGCCGACGGCCAGATGTGGGGATTCCCTACCTATAACTGGGACAAGATGGAGGAGGATAATTTCGCATGGTGGAAAGCCAGGCTGAAGAACATGGAGCAGTACTTCGACTTCTTCCGCATTGACCATATACTCGGATTTTTCAGGATTTGGGAGATTCCGGCGAATGCGAAGAGCGGTCTGCTGGGACATTTCTTCCCGGCGCTGCCGTATAGTGCCAAAGAATTGGCTGACAATGGTTTCGATATCCATTCCGGCTGGTATACCTCTGATGGTGTGGACACGCTTTTCCTGGAAGATCCGCGCAAGCCCGGGTATTGGCATCCGCGCATAGCCGGACAGGACACGGAGCATTACCGCCGCCTTCCGGACTGGCAGAAAGATGCGTTCAACAGGCTGCACGATGATTTCTTCTATAGAAGGCACAATGCTTTCTGGCGCGATTCCGCACTCCGCAAGCTGCCCGACCTTCTAGCCAGCACGCGTATGCTGACCTGCGGCGAAGACCTGGGCATGATTCCGGATTGCGTTCCTGACGTGATGAAGGAACTGCGCATCCTTTCATTGGAAATCCAGCGTATGCCGAAAGACCCCCACAGTGAATTTGCCGACACATGGCATTATCCATATCTCTCAGTATGTGCGACTTCCACACATGACATGAGTCCGCTCAGAGCATGGTGGAGAGAGGACCGCGGTGTGACGCAGCGTTTCTGGAACCAGGTTCTGGGAAGACAGGGCGAGGCTCCTGCCGACTGCACTCCGGATATTTCCCGCAGCATCATCATGATGCATCTCCAGTCAGCGTCAATGCTGGCAATCCTGCCGCTTCAGGATTATCTCTCGCTCAAGCCTGAGCTCTGCCTGGCAGATCCGGAAAAGGAGAGGATCAATGTTCCTGCGATTTCGCCGTTCTACTGGAGGTTCAGGATGAAGCCGACGCTGGAATCGCTTATTAATGATGATATTACGGAGTACATACATGGGCTTGTACGCGAGTGCGGGAGGAAGTAGGGATATCGGGGAAGGAATGTCTTGCAGGATTTTTTAGGCCAACGCACGATTTTTGCACGTTACCCCCTCCCTAAATCCCTCCCCTCGTGGGAAGGGACTTACCATCGCCCTCGCGGGCTCCAAAAGCGGAATTTCGCGATGCGAAAATATACATGGGCTTGTACGCGAGTGCGGGAGGAAGTAGGGATATCGGGGAAGGAAGTAGGAAATATGGAATATCTGTCAAAGGAACGTTACGACGAAATAGTTGCGGAAATAAATTTTCTCATAAATGAGGAGTATCCTCGCATCAAGGATGCTCTGGCGGAGGCTCGTGCACAGGGCGATTTGAGCGAAAACTTCGAATATCGCGCTGCAAGACGTGCCCAGGCGAAGACCATCAGCAGGATCCGTTTTCTGCAGAAGGTGCTGGACTACTCAAGAATCATCGACACGAAAGCATTGCCGAAGGACAGGATTTCACTGCTCAGCAAAGTGGAATTCACGAATCTCGCGACGAATGTCAGAATGACTTACACCGTCGTGAGTCCCCACGAAATGGACCTCCAGAACGGCAAGATTTCGTGCAAATCGCCGATAGGCATGGCGCTGATGGGCAAGAAGCTCGGGGAAATCGCAGAGGTCAATGCCCCGTCAGGTACCTTCCAGGTGAGGATAGAGAATATCGAAACAAAATAGGTTTTGCTTTAGCGAAAACTCAGCAAGTGAGATAACTTGCGAAATTTGGATAGAAAGCGAATAAACATGAGACTAGTTATACAGAGGGTCAAGGAAGCGTCAGTAAGCATTGGCGGAGAAGTGGTAAGCAGCATCGGGAAGGGACTTTTCATACTGGTGGGCGTGGAAAACGGTGATACAGAAGCAGATATGGAATGGCTGGCCCAGAAGACCGTAGGCATGCGTATCTTCGATGACGAGAACGGGGTGATGAACCTCAACGTGACAAGCGTGGACGGCGCATTGCTGGCCGTGTCACAATTCACGCTAACCGCCTCCACCAAAAAGGGCAACAGGCCCTCATACATACGTGCCGCCGGCCACGACCTGGCAGTTCCCCTATACGAAAAATACTGCGCCAGACTGGCAGAAATCGCCGGCCGCCCTGTCCAGAAAGGTGTTTTCGGCGCCGACATGCAATGCGCCCTGATCAATGACGGCCCTGTCACCATCATCATAGATTCTAAAATCAAGGAGTAACGCCGGCGGGACGCGGCAAGCGTCTCCAGGTTTACCACGGCGGGACGCGGCAAAAAACTGAACGAGTTGGCAGGCCACCAAAGTCACGTGGTTCATACTTATCAACTGATTACCAGTTAGTTGCAGCATTTACTCGACCAACCAAGCATGCCAAGTCCCATGTTTTTTCATGGGACCTGGCATGGGTTAATTTTCACAAAGCACAGTTAATCAATCAGTTATAGAAATCATAGCCTGCCAACTTGTTCAATTCAAAGTCCTACTCTCTCCGATTTCCGAATTAGAATCAGGACTATTTGGCGTCGCCTATTTGGCAAAAACGAAAAATTATTATATTTGCGAGATAGAAAAGATGTTTTGAGAGACTTGCCTATAGTTTGGAAATTTTTCAGGAAATTTCTAAACCATATGGGGCGGGTTATGTCTAAACTGGGATGATTGTTTAGAACAATTAAGTGAAAAAGGCAGAGATATACATTGTGGTCACCTTGGCCATGTTTTTCTCTACGCGCGTTCTTTTGGCCCAAAATGACGGGTCAGGACGTTCGGGCTCTGGCATAACCGCAAGCGCAATCACAAACGTAACCGCAGCCAAAACAAAAGCCACAACCACGACCAAAGACAAAAGCGCTGCCGCGCGAGCCTCTGACCGAATCACGGGCATCGACCGCTGGAGCTTCAGGGCCAATGCATTGGAACTGCTCTGCACCGTACCTAACTTCAATGTGGAATTCGACGTTTCTTCGTCACCTTACAACCGCTGGTCGCTGGGACTCACTGCCAAATATAATTGGGACACATGGCACAGCGTACCGCCGGCATTGGTCTTCAACATGTTCGAAATACGCCCGGAATTCCGTAAATGGTTCAGGATGAAGCCGAAAGAAGGGAACGCAAAGCCGACAAGGGAGAGGGCATTCTTCCTGGGAGGCTACGCAAGCGGCGGCACATACTCCATCAAACCGGGCAAATATGGCACCCAGGGACAGCTTTTCGGAGCAGGAGCATTGTTCGGATATGACTTTCCGCTTTATACATACAGGCATTTCGCCATTGACTTCGAACTCGGCGTGGCTGCCGGACTCGCTGTGACATCCTATGACGGATACACGATGAACCGCAGCAATACGGACTACATCGAAGCGCCTGGCAAATCCAAGGGATGGCATCTGTGCCCGTTCCCTGTACTCTCGGAGGTCAAGGCTTGCTTCGTATTCAGGACATTGTCCATCAAGGAAAGATACAAGAAAGTCGACTCGCAGAAACTGATTCTGAAGCAGGAGGCGGAGGAGGCCAAGAGGCTTGCAGCCGAGCAGAAGGCCGAAAAGATAGCGGAAAGGAAAGCAGAGAAGAAGGCGAAGAAGAAAGCAGAAGGGAAAGCAGAAAAAGAAAAGGAGGTAGCCGGATGAAACGAATTATGACAGACCTCATTGCGGCAACACTCTTTTTAATCGCAATGACGACGCAATCCTGCGTCAGACTGGATTTGAAAACCGCTGACGACACCTCGGATGAAGCCGAGATCGGATTCGACATTGCCTGGGACAAGGTTTCAGGTACGGCACTCCCCGATTCGGTGTACATCGCCATGAACAAGGTCTCGGACATCCTGAAATATTCATACGAAACGGACTCCAAAGGGGCATTCCTGCCTTACACCATAGAAACGGACGACACCGTGGTCACCCACCGCGAATATGCGGAATATGGTCACTATGTAATGCTTGCATATCATTGTGACAAAGACAATTACACACTTTCAGGAGCACAGCGCTTCATGAAGGACAAGACCATTTCGGTGAGAGATTTCAAGGCGACGGTAAAGGACTTGCCGGAAGAAGAACTGACAGCCATAAGGGGCGATTCGAAAATTGACTTCAACTCGGCTTACCGTTTCATTCGCACTCCAGGGCCAGTCTGGGCAGCCTCACGCAAGGACGATGTTTCCGACACGAGGGAAAACACCTTCCGCTTCTTCATGGAGCCGCTGCAGCAGAAACTCACATTTGCAGTAAAGCTGGTGCCGGAAAACGGAGTCAGCATCATATCCGTAACTGCTGAACTGTCAGGCGTTCCGGCGACTTTCTCCCTTCTCACTGGAGAAGTGGAGGAAAATGATTTGGCAAGAGTCATCTTCGCATTGAAAAAATCCTCCTATGGTTACGAAGGCACGGCAGCGGTTCCTGGAATCCTTCCGTCAGCGAACAGCAGCTTGCGCACCGGTCCGGGAATCCTCAGACTGAACATCACAGCCAGGAAAGATGGCATAACCAAGGTATTGTACCCTGCAATCAATATTGGAAACAAGATAACTTCCGCATCACTGATGGAATCCGTGCCCGGGTCGGACGGACGGCGCATTGCCAAGAAAGAAGCCCGGCTGGAATTGTCGGAAGCATTGACAATAGGCGCAGACAGTTTCAGCAGCGAAGGCGGGAACGACGGCGTAAAAGATTGGTTTGACAGCGGTTACATTGACATTGAAGTATAAACATTGAAAAAGGCACGGCTCATATCCGCATTGTTGGTAATTTTCGCATCCTGCCAGAACTCCTGGCGAGGTGTGACGGACGGCGATTTCGACGATTTCGGCGGCGGGGAGCCTGTGCCTGTCCTGGTCGGCGTCGGCAATTCGGGCCTGCCATATACCAGGGGCAGCGGGGCGGTGGATGATGCCGACGGCAGGCAATGGGCCGATGTCAATATATATGTGTATGCTTTCAACCGCGACGGTTCATCATTCGCAAGCACCGCTGTTTCCGGAAACGGCTGTCTGATAGACGCTTCCGTGGACAATTCCAGATGGACGGCAGGAAGAAAGGCTTATTATGACGGTTCCGACGGCTACCTGACATGGGCGGATTCGGACAAGGAAGTGTATTATCCGAATGGCCGCGAAATCTATGATTTCTATGCGTATTACATTGATAATCTGAACATTCCGCAGACAGCTGTACAACGCAGCAAGGACAAGATAACATTGCCGGTAACGATAGACGGAAGTATGGACCTGATGACCGGAAAGGCGCCGCTGAAGGACGACGTCTTCAAGGGGACATTGTATTCCGAAACGGAAAAATCACTCATACGGAAATACGCATTCAGTTCATACACAGCCAGAAGGAACATCAATCCGCGGCTGGAATTCGTCCACCATCTGACACGACTGAGATTCGAGATCTATCCTGCTTCCGACGGTTCCAACACCGTGATGGTGAATTCCATAACAGTGAAATCCAAGACATCCGGGACATTCACGGTCGTGAGCCGCGACGAATCGAAACTGGGTGTGGACTTCTCATCTGACAAGAATTACAGAGAACTCAGCCTGAGGGAACGGGACGGCAGTGCATTGAAACAAGACACATATCATACTGATTATCAGGGGGATTTCACGGACGTGCTTTACGAACGGCCTCATGTCCAGGTCGGCGGGTCACTGCTGGTGGCGCCTGACACGGAATATGAGGTAAACATGGAAATGAAAGAAGTGAAGGGGCAGACATATCATACCAAGTCCTCTTTCAGCATCCGTTCCGCTTCCGGATTCCAGGCAGGAAGCCAATATGTGGTGAGACTTTCGATTTACGGAATGATGGACATCAGACCGAATGTGGAAGTCGAGCCATGGGGCACGGGAGGAAGCATAATATTGGACGAAGAAGATAAATTGAAATAATATAACAACTTTAAAATCAAACGTTTATGAAAAAGTATCAATTATTCGCGGCTGCTGCCATCGTAGCGTTGGCATCCTGCACGAAAAACGGACAGACCACTCCTCCGGAAATTACGGATCCGCTTGAAGACGGAAATCCTGTCCCGGTACTCTTCTCTGCAGCATCACCGAAACTCCAGGTGAAATCCGTGGGCGCAGTAGACAAGGCCTGGAACAGCCAGGAACTGAAAATCTACGGCTATGACAGGACCGTCACCGATTTCACCCAGGCTGCATTCATTGACAATGTAAGCGCTACCGCACCGGCTGACAGCAACAAGGGAGCAATTGCAGTCCTCAATCCGGCTTACGACAATGAGCCGTTCTACTATGTTACCGGAAAGAATTACGATTTCTATGGATATCACATCGACGATGCCGCTACCGGAGAGCCTGTAAAGACTGCCGCGTCCGTAGCAGTCCCATTCGAAATCAATGGTTCACAGGACCTTATGCTTGCAAAAGCTGACCAGAAAACTGACATTGACGCAGCCGGCAAGACTGACGAGGTAAGCGTGGACAAGGCATACAGCGCATTCGCCGCACGTCGCGGTGTACATCCTAACCTCCTGTTCAAACACCAGCTTGCAAGATTCACTTTCGAAATCGTGGCAGGTTCAGAAGCAGGCAGCAACATCTTTGTTACAGGCATCGGAGTAGAATCCAAATTCAAGGGCAATCTCACCGTGGTGGGCGCAAATACCGGCATTACTGATGTCGTTGAAGAGACAGCAAGACTCGCTCTCCAGGAAAAAGGCGGCAACGGCACCCAGGCTCTCACAGAGGTGAAACCTGACGCTTATGCAGCAGGAAAGACTAACTACAAGGCTATCGGTGAGAGCGTTATGGTAATCCCTGGCGAGGAGAGCTACAAGATTTATGTAAGCACCCGTCAGGATGGCGTGAACACAGAGATTGACCCGCAGGAATGGACCTTGAACATTGCCAATATCGAAAACGCTCCGGAGGGTGCGACCAAATTCGAGGCAGGCTATTCATACAAGATCAAGATTGTCATCTACGGCCTTGAAGAGGTCAAGATTACTGCTGAACTTGAGGATTGGAAAGATGGCGGTTCTACCACTATCGATCCGGATTTGATGTAATTATGAAAAAGCTCTTTTATACAACAGCATTGGCGGTGATCGCTTTCGCGGGCTGCGGCAAGCAAGGTCCGGAGGACGAGAACGCATGGATTCATGACGAAAACCGTCAGGTTCCCGTGCTTTTCGGCTCCGCGACCAACATTGACGCCACCACCAAAGCCATACAGCACGGACTCGTCACCGGAAGCGTGATGAACACCCTCGACGTGGGCGTAGTCGGTGTGGCCGAAAAGCAGAGCGACGCGACTCCTGTTACATGGAGCACCGACCTCGACGGCTCCATACTCATTGACAATCTGGGAGTTACGACCACTTCCACAGGCGCGGTAATCTTCTCACCGAAGATTTACTACCCGTTCGGAAACAAGTACGCATACTCGTTCTACAGCTACTATCCGTACAAGAATTCCGATGAGCAGACAGCCGCTGTCAATGACGGTGCATACCGCATCACCTACAAGCTCGGCAACACGGACATCCTCTGGGCAAGTTCCGTAGCTGAGGACTACAATGGCTTAACAGGCTACAACGCAGCTTATTGCCGCGCCGTAAAACTCGACGGCGTCGATTCCCAATACTATCCGAAGCTCCAGTACCGCCACCTCCTGACGGCGCTCGTGTTCCGCATAGTGGGAAAGGACAATGATATCGAGAATTATGATGTAAAGGTGACCGGAATGCAGATTACCAACACGTCTTCCACGGCGTCACTTTGTATCGCGGACAGCAAGGGAGAGCAGTCAGGTGTGCTTACCGGCAGTGAAGATGGCGGAAGCATAGGTTTCACAGACCTCGACGTGGCTCCTACAACCCAGGAATCAGACCTCTGCACTATCTTGGCGATGCCGGCAAGGAATTACACGTCAGCCATCACGCTCACTGTAGACGGCGCCAACAAGAGCACTGTCGAAATTCCGCTCGGAAGCACTGACGGCCGCACGAAATACGATGCCGGCTACATCTACTATTTCACTGTAACAATCAACAATCCGCAGGAAATCACCATAGTGGAGACAGGACTGACGGAATGGATACCCGGAACCAATCCGACCCCGGGCAAAGAAATCTGACATTGGGACAGTTGAAAAAATATCTGATAGCATCCGCCGTGTTGCTCGGAGTCATGATAGGCTTCGGGCAACGCGCTGATGCACAACAAATTGCCATACGTTCCAATGCATTGAACGACATCCTGCTGACTCCTGACCTGGGGTTGGAAATGGTGACCGGCGAGCACAGTTCGCTGTCGCTCGATGTCTTCGGGCATTGGAAACCTTATGGCATTGACTCGAAACTTATTGCGGCGCAGCCTCAATTCAGGTGGTGGCTGGGCGGCAGGCCTCTCGTGAGGGAATTTCTGGGCATTGCGGGATTGTTCACCAAGTATGACATGACCATCGGCGACCGGAGCTACAAGGGCATTGCCGGAGGCGTAGGTCTGACCGGCGGGTACGTGCTTTCGCTGGGACAGCGCTGGGGGCTGGAGTTTTCGGGCGGCCTCGGAGTGGTCGGATTCGGACAGCGACGCGCCAGCCGTTACGACGATTTCGGTGACCTGGACGGCGACACCCACAACTCGAAAGGTTATAAGCTGATGCCGATGAATCTCGGCGTAACTTTCATATACATAATAAGATAGATGAGACAATGCCTGACCATATTGATACTGGCACTTCAGCTTTTTGCGCTGCCGCTCGGGGCGCAGGAGATGAAGCGTGTCACCGGGCATATAGTCGACAAGACCACGGGGAAGCCGATTGACCTGAAACAGGTGTCGGTGAGTGTCTATGGATTCAATACCGTCGCGCAGGCGGAGGATGTGAAGAAGCAGATGGACGGCGATGAAAACACGTTCGTGGCTCCTGACGCACAGGCATTTCCCGACGACAACGGCTATTACGAAATCACCATTCCGGAGACCGGAGCGCTGATTTTCAAGGCTGACATGAAGCCGGCCGTGCTGGAGAAAGTGAACTACCGACTCGAAATCAATGTGAAAATCGAGATGGGCAACTACATCCGCACCAGTACCATAACCGCGGTGCGCGACCAGGTCGGAGTGCTTGACCCTCAAGGAGATATCGAGGGCAACTGGCTGAAGGCAAGAAGCACCATCGCCCTGCCGGAAAACAGCGGCAAGACCAATGCGAGGATGATTGTCCAGCCGATATTGATAGACGGCGTGACCAAGGACACCTTGCGCTACCTGAAGCCGACCGTCATGGACGGCCAGGAGTATCGCGTCACCCAGCTGCGCAGGATGAATTACAATGCTGACAATGACCCGCTCAACAGATGGCTTTCACCTGACACTCTCACTTCTGCCGCACAAATCGTGAACTGGTCAGATACCATCTATCTGGAAAATCCTTCGAAAAACTATCAGGTAAAGGGCATCATCCAGCTGGAGGACTACAATCTCCCCTACTTCAAGAAGGAGTATTTTCTGGCATCGTCGCGCCTGAGACGTCCGCTCCGTTTTCTCGAATATTCAATGGAGCCGTATATGCTTGACCCTGAACAATATCGTGAACGTGCGAAAAGGGAGAAACGTAACACGGCGGGCAACATGTCATTGAATTTTATGGTGGGAAAGGCGCAGCTTGCAGCCGATGACGAGGAGGGCCGCCGGCAGATTGACTCCGTGAAATCAGTGCTGCTGGACATTATCCATGGCGAGGGCTCACAGCTGAAGGAGTTTCACATCACAGGTACGGCTTCCCCGGACGGACCTTACGCCGGAAACATGAACCTTGCGAAAAAACGAATGGAATATGCTCTTAACCAGATAGTTTCGGTGCTGCCGAAGAATGTGCGCGACAGAGTTTACATGACTACTACGGCTACCGTGGCGCCCTGGACCGCGGTCGCTGAACTATTGGAAGCCGACTCGCTGATGGTGGAAGCGAAAGCCATCAGGGACATTGTCTCGAACAATCCCGGGACACCGGACAGGCAATGGGGAAAAATCCGCGCATTGCCTTACTACCGCAGCCTTATCGTGAATTATCTTCCGCGGCTGCGTTCGGTCCGCTACCAGTACGGCTACGAGATTTTCAGGGAATTGACGCCGGAAGAAATTCTGGAGCGCTACCGCAATGATGAGGATTACCGGAGCGGACGCAAGAAATTCGCGCTGTATGAGTATTGGCATCTGTTCCAGCTGGTCAAGGAGCCGGAAGAACTGGAAAAGCTATATAAACGGGCCTACGACGAGTCCATCGAAGCGAACGGACGGCCATGGATTCTGGCGGCGAATTCGCTGGCGGCATCATATATTGCCCGCGGCGTGGCGGACACGACCATTCTGCGCGATTTCATTGACCTTCAGACTCCTGTGGTGAATTATCACCTGATGCGAATGAACGGAAACGGGTTTGAAATCGTGAATCCGGAGGCGGTCGTCGCGAACCAGATGATCATGTACGTGATGACCAACAATTTCCGTAAGGCGGGTCAGCTCACGAACATTCTTCCTGACAATGACAGGAACCGTCTTGTCCGGGCCTATGCCCTTTGTCTCGGCGGTTATTACAAGGGCGGAAACACTCCGGAGCAGCGCAGACGTGCCAGAGAGGTTTTCGAGACGGTTTCAGAAAGTTCGCCGCTGAACAAGGTCGTGCTTTGTCTTGCGATGAACACGAAGACTTATGACTCGCTGGCGGAGGAAGCCATGTCAGCGCTGCCGGGCGATTCGGCATTGACAGACTACCTCTGGGCGGTGATTTATGGGCGCAAAGGTGCCCGTACCCAGGATTTTATGGATGATATGGCGTCGGAGGACTACCTCGTGGCGTGCTTCCATAAGGATCCGTCGTACATCGACATTGCCGCAGGCGACGGGGATATTGTCGAGACCATAATGAAAAGTGCACGAGACAGATATGAGAACGGGGAATAGAATCATTTTCGCAGCGACGGCGCTGTTTCTCCTGCCGCTTGCCATGTCGGCGCAGTCGGCGCAGGAGATAGACACGACCAGTTTCAATGCATTGGAATACAGCATGCAGAAACGTTATCGTCCTCAGAATGAAGCATTTGTGTCCAACACTTTCATGGACAATACTTTCATCCGGGGCGGCATCGGGACCTGCGGACTGTTCCGGAATTCCATATCCGGCTACTCCTCAGGGCCTTGCGTTTCATTTTCCGTGGGAAAGATGTTCACCCCGCTGAACGCCGTGAGCATCGACGGGACTTTTTCCGAGTTCAGGCGCAGTGCTGACGGAGTGCGTGTCTGGAGGGCCGGTGTCGGCGTGTCTCATCATTTCGACTGGACTTCCTATTTCTTCGGCTACTCCCCTTCCAGGGTTTTCAACATTTCCAGCATAGAGGGCGCCGAAGTGGGGCTTGTAAGGACTTCCGGCACTTATTCCGCTGCACTCATGGTGAATTTCGGCATTGATTTCCGCGCTCGCATAGCCCATGAGACGGACTTGTTCCTCACGCCAAGACTGATGCTGGGAAACGACAGGATGGACGGCACTTCATCCCCCGACCGATGCCACCTCGGCTACGGGTTCAATTTCGGGGTGCACAAATATTTCAACAGGCATACGTCAGCCGCTCCGGAAAGTTTCGGGGCCTGGTTCGTCCGTGATGCGTCAATTTCATTTTCGGGCGGAATCCAGTTCCAGCTTGCCGACATCACCGGCGAGACCGTCGGCTACTTCCCTTCGGCGCGCGAGAGTGTCAACATTTCATACACGCGTCTGCTTTCAGGACCGCTTTCTCTCAGATTGTCAGGCTTTTACGGCGGCGACATCTGGAAGGGGTTCAATGACGGCAGGCAGCTGAAATGCCACTACGCCGGCGTCAGGGAGGAGCTCATGTTCGAAACTCTCTACTGGCGCAGGCGTAGCAGTCAGGTATTTTCAATGCCGGTTTTTCTCGGTCCCGAAGCGGGTCTGATTTGGAAGCCGGATGACGGATATACCATACGGAGGCTCTATCTCGGGCTCACCGGAGGAATCCAATTCCGTTTCAATCTTGCCCCGCATTTCGGTCTCTTCCTAGAACCGCGGATGTCTCTCGTCCCGTATTCATGGAAGTCCCGAAGCGGCAATGTTCTTGTCAAGTCTTATACCACGTGGTACGATACCTTGTTTTCTATGCAGGCTGGTGTTGTCGTACCGCTATAATAAAACCAACCCACCAGAATCACAGGCTACCTCTTATTTCAGATAAGCGTCGCTGACTACCTTCTGGCTGCGGGCAATGAAGTCGCTCAATGCCTTGCCTTTCAGGAGTCCATTGGCGAGAAGGGCCAGATCGGCAATCTGCTGGAGGGCTTCATTCTGCGCTGCAAATGCCTCGATATCAGCCTTGTGCACAGAATAAGCGGCATCTTTGGCCTCACGTGCGGCAGCCTTGGCATCCTCAGCAGCCTTCTTCTGCTCATCGGTAGCATCCTTGGCCTCGCCGGCCTTTACGATCTCCGGATCAGCATCTGCCACGGCCTCCTGCGGCTTAACCTGGGCTTTCTCCGCATCAAGAATCTGTGAGATGAGAGGATTCTCGACATTGACGGTAATATTGTATGAGGCAGGCAGTTTGCCGTAGAAATTCATACCGCCGCCCATATTGCTCATCTCGCGGTAACGACGCATGAACTCATTCTGTGTTATGAGGATAGGCTCGCCGGTCTTGCCGAGATTGTCAGCCGTCACATAGTAATCGTAGTCCTTAGGCAGCACTGCCTTGAACAGGTCGGAAAGATCGTTCTTCTCGGTCTCGGACAACTCCGGTTTGGTCCTGTCTTCCTTAGGGATGAGATTGTCGATGGCATCGGAATCCACGCGGCAGAACCTGCAGTCCGTAAATTTTCTCTCCAGCAGGTTGATATAGTGTGAATCCAGCTCGCAATCCATCAGGAGCACATCGTAGCCCTTGTTCCTGGCACCCTCGATGAACGAGTATTGTGCTTCAGTATCAGTTGCATACAGATAAACCACCTTCTTGTCCTTGTCGGTCTGTTCTGTCTCGATAGCCTTGCGGTATTCATCGAAACTGAAATACTTGCCGTCCGTGTTCTTCAGCAGTGCGAACTTCATTGCCCTCTCGCAGAATTTCTCATCGGAGAGCATGCCATATTCGATGAACAGCTTCAGATTATCCCATTTCTCCTCCAGGGCCTTACGCTCATTGGTAAAGATATCTTCCAGTCTGTCAGCCACTTTCTTGGTGATGTAGCCTGAAATCTTCTTCACGTTGGAATCACTCTGCAAGTAGCTTCTGGAGACGTTCAGCGGAATGTCCGGAGAGTCGATAACGCCATGGAGCAGCGTCAGGAAGTCCGGAACGATGTCGTCGACATGGTCAGTAACGAACATCTGGTTACAATAGAGCTGGATCTTGTTCCTCTCGACGGTCATCCTGTCATTGATCTTAGGGAAATAAAGGATACCTGTCAGGTGGAACGGATAGTCCACGTTCAGATGGATATAGAAAAGCGGATCCTCGTATGTCGGGTACAGCGCCTTGTAGAAGTTCATGTAGTCTTCTTCCTTCAGGTCGGCCGGCTTGCGTGTCCACAAAGGTTCTACCGTATTGATAACCTTGTCTTTATCCGTGTCGACATATTTGCCGTCTTTCCATTCCTGCTCCTTGCCGAACACGATAGGGAACGGCATGAACTTGCAGTATTTGCCAAGCAGCTGCCCGATTTTTCCCTTAGTTGCATATTCTGCCGAATCATCGTCAAGGTACAATGTGATGGTCGTGCCTCTGTCTGCCTTCCCGCACTCGCCCATCTCATATTCAGGGCTGCCGTCGCAAGACCACATCACCGGTTTTGCGCCGTCTTTCCATGACAATGTCTCGATGGTCACTTTCTTGGAGACCATGAATGCGGAGTAGAATCCCAGTCCGAAATGTCCGATGATATTGCCGATCTGGTCCTTATATTTCTCCAGGAATTCGCCTGCTGAGGAGAATGCAATCTGGTTTATGTATTTGTCGACTTCCTCCTCGGTCATACCGATACCGCGGTCAATGATTCTGAGAATCTTCTTGTCTTCATCGAGTTCAATCTTCACGAACAGGTCGCCCAAAACGCCCTTGAAGTCACCGGAAGATGCCAATGCCTTTATCTTTTCCGTAGCATCGACAGCATTTGCCACGAGTTCCCTCAGGAAAATCTCATGGTCCGAATACAAGAATTGCTTGATCACCGGAAAAATGTTTTCCGTGGTGACGCCGATTTTACCTTTTACCTCTGCCATAGTATTTATTATTTTTAATATCAATAATTCCTATCCGGTCAATGCGGCGGCATACAAAAGACCGCCCGGCTGACCGGACGGTCTGTAAAAGGTCAAATAACGTTCCAATAGCGACAATCGTGACAAATTGTCAGTCGCGTTCCGGGCGAGAATCCAGGACAATGATGGACTGGGTTATCGTCTCTACTTGTTCAATGAAGTTTCATAACTGGTGCCGTCTACCCCGTAACAAGCAGTTATCCAGTCGGTTTTCTTGCCTTCCTTGTAAAAAGAGACGAGCAGTTTGCCTTCCGGATCAGCTTTCAAGGACAACATCGGCATCCCGTCAGCAGCAGCCTGCAACTGAATATATTCAGAAGCGGTGCCGTTGACAGCTCCCGTTACCGCAAAGGAAAAGGAGATATCTGCCTTAAATGGCTTCTGTGGACGGAACGCATCTGCGTTATGATGGAAAAAGCATGCAAGAAGTGCAAGTACAATCAATTATACGTTGCACTGAACACAACTATTTGTACATGAAGCGCTTGATGCTCATCTTAGGGGTTTTCTCGAACGGCTTGTCCATTACCTCGACTTTCTGGAGCTGGCTGTAGGGAGGCAATGCTTTATTGGCATTGATCCTGATATTTTCCGGAATGTCGGCGATGGTCTCGTCATCGAGGCCGGCCTTGCGGATGGCGTCATGGTCGAGGTAGACGAGGGCCACGAGCTTGCTTGCGCGGTCGACGACGACGGACTCGACTACATAGTCCTGGTTGTTCACGACGGCCTCGACCTCCTCCGGGTAGATATTCTGGCCGTTTGCGCTGAGAATCATGCTCTTGCTGCGGCCCTTGATGAAGATATTGCCTTGAGCGTCAATGATTCCCAAGTCACCGGTCTTCAGAAAACCGTCAGCGGTGAAGGCGGCAGATGTCGCGTCAGGGTTCTTGTAATAACCCAGACAGATGTTCGCTCCCTTCGCCTGGATTTCGCCGACCACGTGCTGAGGGTCATCGGAGTCAATGCGTACCGTAGCGCAATCCACGGCTTTTCCGCATGAGCCGGGCACATACGAAGTGCATGGTTCGTAAGCAAGAAGCGGTGCCGCCTCGGTCATGCCGTAGCCCACGGTGTACGGAAGTCCGATCTTCTTGAACCATTTCTCAACCTCCGGATTGAAAGGTGCGCCACCCATGATTATCATCTGGAGATTTCCTCCGAGGGCTGTCAGGAGCTTTACTCTGATTTTCTTGAATATCAGTGACTTGATGCCAGGAATCTTCGTAAGAACTTTCATCACAGGCTTGTCGAGAACCGGCTTGAGGGCGCTCTTGTAAACCTTCTCCATGACGAGAGGAACCGTGATGAGAAGATACGGCCTTACGTCGTGCATCGCTGAAAGGAGCAATGACGGTGAAGGTGTCTTGCCGAGGAAGGTGATGCTTGTACCGTTGCAGAGCGGGTACAGGAATTCGTACACGAGGCCGTACATGTGCGCCATCGGCAGCATTGAAACCATCGTGAACTTGTCGGATGACGGAATGTGCCTCTGGCCGAAGTCTATGGTCGCGCTGATGGCCTTGTATGTGAGCATCACGCCTTTAGGCGCACTGGTCGTTCCCGAGGTGTAGTTGATGATGTCGAGATCGTCCCAGTTTTCGGTATTGTAATTCACGTTTTCGCCGGTGAATCCCATAGGGTATTTCGCGGAGAAGAGTTCCGGAACGGATGCGAATGCCTTGCTGATGGACTCTTCGGCGGCATAGAGAAGCGTAAAGTCATTGACACTGACCACGGCGCGCAGGAGAGGCATCTTGGAAATATCGAGTTTCGCCCATATATCATTGTCAGTGAACAGGATGACGCTCTCGGAGTGGTCGACAAGGTGGTTCACGCTGTCCGGTGTGAAATCGGAGAGAATCGGCACGACCACCGTCTCATAGGTGTTGACCGAAAGGAAGGACACGGCCATTCTGGCAGTATTTTTCGCGCAGATTGCGATTCGTTCCCCTTTCTTGATGTCACAGGCTTCGAAGAATATGTGGAATCTTTCTATTTGTGTGGCGAGTTGCCCGTATGAAAATGTTTCGCCTTTATAGTTGCCTACAGCAGGTTTTTCCCAGTATAGGCGAATTGCGTTTTGAAGTCGCGAAAAATAATGTTCCATAAAATTCTAATTTTCGCAAATTTAACAACTTTTCGCTATATTAGAGCAATTGATTACACAAAAGCTATGAGAAGAAAGCCAATTGTAGCTCTGATTTATGATTTTGACGGGACTCTTTCTCCCGGCAACATGCAGGAATTCGGTTTCATCCAGGCTATCGGCAAGACGCCGGAGGAGTTCTGGAAAATGAGCGATGGCATCGCTGCCGGCCAGGATGCCAGCAACATTCTTGCGTACATGAAGCTGATGTTCGATGAGGCGAAGAACAACGGCATCCGCCTGAAACGCAGCGAGTTCAAGAAATTCGGCAAGGACATCAAGCTGTTCGACGGGGTCACGGGATGGTTCGACCTCGTGAATGAATATGGCAGGTCGCATGGTGTGAAGGTGGAGCACTACATCAATTCTTCCGGACTGAAAGAGATTATCGAGGGCTGCCCGATAGCCAAGGAGTTCAAGCATATTTTCGCCAGTTCTTTCATCTATGACCAGAAAGGTGAGGCGGAGTGGCCGGGAATCTCGGTCGACTACACTGCCAAGACGCAGTTCATCTTCAAGATAAACAAGGGCATTTTCAGTGCACGTGATACCAAGGAGGTGAATGAGAGCATGGCGGAGGACAAGAAGCGTATCCCGTTCACGCAGATGATATATGTCGGCGACGGAGAGACCGATGTGCCATGCATGAAAATCGTCAGCATGTTCGGCGGCCATTCGATCGCCGTGTACAATCCGGACAAGCCTGAGAAACAGGTGGTTGCGGAGAAGCTTCTGCGCCAGGGCAGGGTGAATTTCATCACCCCGGCGAACTATTGCCATTACAGCCGCATCTACAAGGTCGTGTGCAGCATCATTGACAAGATCAAGGCAGACCACGTGCTTGCGGGGCTGTAATTTCGCAAACGGTTCCGAGAAAACGTTTTAGACGGTACCAAACGTGAATATTATGGCATTTGGTTCCGGAAAAACGTTTTAGACGGTACCAAATCTTGGTTGCAGTAAGATAAACATGCGGACCGCTGCGCTTACCATCTCGCGTCCTCTTCAACAGGTTTTTTCCACCTGTCCAGGGATTTGGTAACTTAGTAACGTGATAATAGACACTGCCCCGGAAATTGTTACATTTCCCGGGGCAGTTCATATTCGTTACGGAAGTTAGTCCTCGACAAGGCAGGTGTCCAGATCCTTGCAGATCTGCTCTTTATCCATGTTCTGGCCGATGAAGACAATCTTCTGCATGCGGTCGCCATAGTGCGGATCCCAGTCTTTCATGATAGTCGGGTCCTGACGCATCATGCGGATAAGTTCCTCTTCCGGCGCTGTGGCATACCATTGTCCGGCCTCACGCAGCATAATCTGCTTTCCGGCCTGCTCGAAAAGACATGACATGTCGGTATTGTCCGAGAAGTAGCAGAGTCCTTTAGCCCTGATGACGCTCTTCGGCAGCCGCTTGCTCACGAACCAGTCGAATTTGTTCAGGTCAAATGCCTGGCGGCGGTAATAGACGAACGTGCCGATTCCATATTCCTCGACCTCGCCGCCTTCGTGGTCATGATGATGGTGATGATGGCCTTCGTGGTCTTGGTCATGCTCATGGTCGTGATGGTGCTCGTCTTCGTCATGCTCGTGATGATGTTCATGGTGATGTTCCTCCTCATGGACATCGCTCTCGATACCGCGGATCCAGCCTGCTCCGGCCTCGGTCTGACGGAAGTCAAAAGCATTGGTATCCAACAACTTCTCTATATCGACATTGGCATAATCGCACTCGATAATCTGCGCCTTGGTCTGGATTTCACGGATAATCTTCTTGATCTTGGCAAGTGCCTCGGGCTTGACTTCGGAAGCCTTGTTCAGAAGAATGATGTTGCAGAACTCAATCTGCTGAATGATAAGGTTTTCAATGTCTTCTTCACCCAGGTCCTTGCGTTCCAGCTGTTCTCCGCAACCGAATTCGTCCGCCATCCTCAATGCGTCCACGACGGTGACAATGCAGTCCAGCTTAGGTGTGCCGAATTCCGTGTACACTCCCCCGATGGACTTCATTGAACAGATAGTCTGCGCGATAGGTTCCGGTTCGCAGATTCCGCTGGCTTCAATGACAATGTAGTCGAACTTGTCCATCTTCATGATTTCGACCAGCTGATTCATCAGGTCGGTTTTCAATGTGCAGCAGATGCAACCGTTCTGCAGCGCGACCAGACTGTCGTCACTCTGACCGACCACACCGCCCTTCTGAATAAGGGAAGCGTCAATGTTGACCTCACCTATATCATTGACAATAACCGCAAAACGGATTCCTTTCTTGTTTTCGAGAATACGGTTCACCAACGTAGTCTTGCCACTGCCGAGATATCCTGTCAGAAGCAGGACAGGCATTTCCTTGTTTTCCATCTTAGAGTTATTTTTTAGTTATATATACAAGTTTCGCACTTGAGAAACTCGAGTTATATATACAAAGTATGCGCCAACAATGCCGGTGACAGAACGGACTGACAATTTTGCAGCAGGCTGACAGGAAACGTTTTATAACAAATTCTCGAAGCTCGATAAAAATTTTAATAAATTTTAGTTACGTTTTAATTCGTTGATTTACAATGCTTATAAAAATGTTTGTGAAAATAGTGCTTAAAAATTGTAAGAAATAATTTGCACCGAATCGAAAAAGCCGTAACTTTGCAATCGAGATGATGATGGAGTTCTTCCACATACAGCTCGTTGGTTATTAGTTTTAGTGTTATTAATTATGTGGTTAGTGTGAGTTTTTGCGCGTGAGGCGTCATTACTCAACGATTTAAAAAGGTCCTTATCGAAAGTAAGGGCTTTTTTTGTTTTCTATACCGCCTCATCTTCCTGCTGCATGTTCTGTCAGAAATTCCTGTCAGGAAAACGTTGCGCCACTCTCTCGTGCATGATAAAACGTTTTCTACGCACGTCGTGGTGAAAAATGGTCATGTCGTGAGTAAATCCGGCCTTTTCACGCACGAGAGGTAAGCGTTTTCGGGTGGTTGTCCCAAGTCCGGCAGGTGCGCATTTAATGACATTGGAATCCGGCGGCGGTCTGGCGGTGGGACGCGGCCACGTTTCGTTTTTGGGAGCTTTGATTTACAATGAGTTATAAAACAGGGCGTGGAAACGTGGCCAAAAAATGACTGCGTTTCCACGCTGCTGCTAAGATTATACTTGACTATCAGTTAGTTACAAAATGCCTCGTGGCCGCGTCCCGCTGTTGCAAAAGGCCTGGCGAAGGTGTGGCCGCATCCAGCCCGGGATAAACACTTTAGACATATGGAGCACCGGGATTACGGCTCGTTGTCACGCCTCACTCTGTAGTTTGGTGATTTCTTCGGCAGAGAGACCGGTGGCTTCACTGATGGATTGAACTGGCAGTTTCATCTGCAGCATCTTGGTGGCTATGAGAATCCTCTCTTCGTTCTGACCTTCCACATGTCCTTGCTGCAGGCCTTCCTGCAAGCCTTCTTCACGTCCTTCTTCGCGCCCCTTTTTCTTCGCGTACTCCAATTGGTTGTATGTGTCCCTTGCCGTCTGCATATTGTTGATGTAATTCTTCTTGTCTTCATCATCAAGGCTGGAAAACTTTTCCACACCGAAAAACTGCTATGCGCTCTATGATAAGCTGAAGTTCCGGCATCAGTTTTCTTTCAAACCGGCGACTTCTTCCTCAGTGAGTCCGGTGGCTTCACTGATGGATTGAACTGGCAGTTTCATCTGCAGCATCTTGGTGGCTATGAGAATCCTCTCTTCGTTCTGACCTTCCTCGCGCCCTTTTTTCTTCGCGTACTCTAATTGGTTGTATGTGTCCCTTGCCGTCTGCATATTGCTGATGTATTTTTTCTTGTCTTCATCAT
>ERZ780141.672-NODE-672-length-24408-cov-5.057939_pt1 | contig 24408 bp, 18 predicted proteins | sample MGYA00433080_ERZ780141 | MGnify/ENA primary metagenome ERZ780141 (study PRJEB29588, sample SAMEA2154047) | human gut metagenome | biome: human gut; feature: human-associated habitat; material: faeces | place: Denmark | collected 2008/2010 ... | reverse complement strand
TGGCGGTCATTAGAAATTGACAAGAAGCTTTTTCTAATGACCGATTTGGGTTTATAAATTCTACTGGCAAAAGGAAGAGCCACCTGTGGCGGGCGCATTGGGATTGGCGCCCATCCACAGGTGGCTCTTGTTTTATCCTTTAACTGTTTGGCTGACGGTCAGCACATGGGTGATGTCACTTCACCTCCACCTTGAGGTCGGTGATGGTGCTGTTGAACTGTCCGGCCTTACGCAGGGGGAATACCAGTGTGCGCTGGTATGAGATGTAGTCGTTGGGCTCATACACCTCGGGTACAAACACGTCGGCACCCTTCACCTGGTAGTTTGCCTTGTTCTGAGGACGTATGATGTAGAGGGGCTTCGGACCCAGTTCCTCTCTCACCTTACCATCCACCAGCAGACGAGTCATCCTGTTGTTACCCTCCACGGTGAGTGTGTGCTTCTCGTTGGCAGGAATGCGATAGTTGAATGTATTGAGGTAGCCGTCGCGCTCGAAGCCCAGTTTGCCCTGACGGGGATCAGAGAGATACACCACTGCATTCTCGGAGCGGAAGAGTTCGGTGCCCTTTGCCTCCTGCTTGCCGTCTATGGTGAAGGTAACGGCATAGTCATATCCTATCTCCTCGGCATCCAGCTGGTCGCCGGGCTTCACAGTGCTCTTCTGCAGCACCACGCTGCCCTTCTTGCCCAGTCGACCCAGTTCGTTCACGCCGGGAGCTTCACTCAGGTTCTTGCGCAGCTGGTCATATTCGGCATAGCTGAGGGTGGTCTTCTTGCCGGTCCAGCACTTGGTGGAGATGGTCTGCAGCGCTGGGAAGGTGCGGTGATGTATGTCCTTGGTGCTGATACCGTTGCCTGCCACATCGTTCCACACGGCAAACATGCCGCCTTCGATGCAGGGGTCATTCTCCTCCAGGGTAACACGACCCATCACGGCAGGTGTCCAGTGCTCGTACAGATACTGGCAGTTGAGGTAGTCGTAGTAGTATCCGGCAGCGGGCACGATGTAGGTGTAGCCGTCGGGAATGGCTATCAGTTGGTAACCCTCCTTCTTCATGTCGGCAGGGTTGGCATAGTCACATGACCACATGTGCATGAGCACATTCTCCTTCTTGACGGGTGTTTCGCCCTTGGCATGTGTCAGTGAACCCCACAGAACGGCCTGCTTGCCGAAGCTCTCCACGTAGCGGATATAGCGGTCGGTATATTCGCGGAACTTCTCCACCACTTCCTTCTTGGCATTAGAGTACTCGTCGGTGCCGATGTGCACGCGTGGACCGCGGAACACAGGCTCCTTGCCACCGAGATACTCCTTCCAGAGATTGTCCATGAAGGTATATACTTCGGGGTTGAAGAGGTCAAAGTGATCCATTCCATAGTCCTTGCTGGCCAGCTCGGGCTTGTACTGTGTGAAGGCCAAGACGTGTGCGGGAGCATCTATCTCGGGTATGATATCCACTCCGTACTCCTCAGCCAGCTTCTGGAACTCTATAAACTCCTTCTTGGTATAGGCGCCGTCCTTGGAGGTCAGGCCGGGATAAGTGTCACACTCAAGGCGGAAGCCCGACTGAGTCTTGCTCCAGTCATCGCCGAAGAACTTGCGGAAACCGCAGTCGTTGAGGTGCACCTGCAGGGTGTTCATCTTATAGTAAGACATCACCTTGGCCAGATTGCGCAGGTAAGAGATGGGGATGTACTTGCGTCCGCAGTCGATCATGAAACCGCGCATACGGTAATCGGGCTTGTCGGTGATGATGCCCTTGGGCAGTCCCTTGCCCTCTGCCTGCTCGTTGATTTGCAGCAGTGTGCGTGTTGCCCACATGATACCCTGGGTGGTGGGAGCTGTGAGGGTCACATTGGCAGCGATGTTGATGCGGTAACCCTCCTGGCCGAGAGTCTTGTCGCCCTTGAGTGCAAGCACGATATCGCCGGCTTTGGGCGAACCGCTCACGATGCTGAGTGCCTTGCCGGTCATCTGCTCGTAGTCAGATGCCAGAGTCTGTGCCACTCCGCGCAGCTTGCTGCTCTTCACTATCAGTCGGCCAGAGAGGGCGGTGTGGCCCTCTGCGCCCTTCCATTCTTTAAGCTCAGGCACCACGAAAGGCTTGGGATTGACCTCTGCCCAGAGTGCTCCTGCGCACATGATGGCTGTCAGTGCCAGCGTCATCATTCTCTTTACTGTAAAAGGATTGTTCATTACGTTACTTGTTTTGTATTTATAATAGTGTTGCTTGATTGTGCTTGTTGTCGTGGGTGAATGTGGTCCTGTGCTTCACGCATTGCCTGTCACCGAGCGCAGAAGCCTGAGGTTGTCATCCTCGCCAGCCACCCACAGGATGTCGCCAGCCTCGAAGATGCGCTGCGGCTCCACGATGGTCAGTTCGCCATTGGCCATTTCCCTGCCTATCACCATGCATGAATATCGGGTGCGGAAGTTGGTTCCGGCCAGTGTCTGGCCACACAGCTCGCTGGCTGCATCCAGCTGCAGGCGCTGGAGCGAGAGCCTGTTGTGAGGCATGTCGGTACCATCGGCGGCATACACTTCGCTCTGCAGTCGGCTTTGCAGTCGGCCTATCGATTCGTCGTCGGCTGCCACCTCCACGATGTCGCCGGGGTAGATACAGTTGGCAGCGCTGGGAATGTTGATGCGCAAACGGCCTCTGATGAGCGCCACTATGTTGATGTGCTCGCTGCTTCCCAGGTTGAGTTCGGCCAGCGTTCTGCCACCCCAGCGCGTGTTGAGCGGCACCTCCACCCGCGCAATGTGCAGATCTTGTCCCATGAGCCTTCTGCTATAGTCTGCTCCGCTCACTATCTCGCGGCTCTTGAGGTTCTGCATGAAGGTTCGCTCCAGCTTGATGCTGAGCCATTTGACCCATCGGCTGGCCAGCATGAGCAGCATGAGAGCCGCACTGGCCGCTATGTGCCACACCCACCAGTAGGGTGAGAGGAAATTGAGAATATAGTAGATGACCGAACATCCCACGCTGAACCTCAGCAGGGCCACTATTGCGAAGAAGAATACATGCACCTTGCCGGCACTGTGTATTTCCTTGGCATAAGCCGAGTGGCTGCGTCGCATGACGATTGGACGCACGCAGGGAGCCACCAGGAGCAGGGTGATGAGCCCGCACACGATGTTTCCCGGCCAGTGGGTGAGCAGATGACGGGCCAGAGGCAGCAGGCTAGCAAAGCTGAAGAGGATAAATGCCACACAGAGTGTAAGGTAGGCACCTGTCTGCAGGAGCACAGCACGAATATACCCCTTCCAAGCTGCTCCCACGCCCGTAAGCACCGGGATGGCACCTCGCATGCTGCGCTGGCGCTCATGGATGCGTTCTGTCATGCTCTGTGGAAGCAGTTTCTGCACCCATTGGTATGCAGGGTCAGCCAGACGGATGATGTATGGAGTGAGAAATGTGGTGAGTATGCTCACCGCCACCACTACGGGATAGAGGAACTTGCTGGTCACATGCAGGCTTTGTCCCAATGCGGCTATAATGAATGCAAACTCACCTATCTGCACCAGCGAAAAGCCGCTCTGGATGGAGTTGTGCAGCGAGTTTCCGGTCACAAGGAAGCTCAGACTGCCAAATACCATCTGCCCCAGAGTGACGGCCAGCGAGATGACCAGAATGGGCCACCAGTACTGTATGAGTACCGAAGGGTCAACCATCATGCCCACTGACACAAAGAAGACAGCTCCGAAGAGGTCTTTCAGCGGCGATATGGTGTGCTCGATGCGCTCTGCCTCGATGGTCTCCGACAGGATGCTGCCCATCATGAAGGCTCCGAAAGCTGCGCTGTAGCCCACTCCCGCTGCTATGACCACCATCAGGAAGCACAGTCCCACACACACCACCACCAGTGTTTCGGCATTGATGTATTTGCGTGCCCGACGCAGGATGACGGGCACCAGCCACACACCCACTATGAACCAGAGGATGAGGAAGAAGCCCAACTTGAGTATGCTGCCCATTATCTGATCGCCATCCACACCATGACTGATGGCCATAGTGCTCAGTATGACCATCAGCAGAATGCCCAGAATATCCTCGAGGATAAGCACTGAGAGCACTGTGGAAGCGAACTTCTTGTTGCTCAGACCGAGGTCGCCAAAGGCCTTGTAGATGATGGTGGTACTGCTCATGGCCAGCATACCGCCCAGGAACAGGCGGTCCATACTGCCCCACCCAAAGCTATGGCCCACCGCACTGCCCACGCTTATCATGCAAGCCATGACGAGCAGAGCCGATGCGATAGGCTTTATGCCCATCTTCACAATCTTCTTGAAGGAGAATTCCAGCCCGAGGGCAAACATCATGAAGATGACTCCTATCTGGCTCCAGTCCTCCAGGCTGCCCAGGTTGGATACCGATGGGGTATAAGGCATGTGTGGTCCGGCCAGGAAGCCGGCCACTATGTAGCCCAATACCAGAGGCTGGTGCAACCGCTTGAAGACGATTGTGACAGCACTCGCAACTATCAGTATGTAGGCGAGGTCGCTTACCAGAGTGGGTAACTCTCCCATTTGACTTGTCTCTCTCTCTTATCTTGATTAAACAATATGAAGTGTTGCCTTTCTCTCAGGAGCACTTTTCTTTTCTCAATGCAGTTCCTTCTTGTTTCTCCGCTTGTCGCTCAGCAGGAAGAGTCCTGCCAGCAGTGTGCCGCTTATACTGTGATAGGCACAGCTCAGGGCACATGGTACGAGGCTCAGTGCAGCCATTGGATTGGCAGCTATCAGTGCAGGTGTAGCCATGAAGTTGCGTGACAACACAGTGGCCATACCGGCATTCTGCATGCCAACTTCGATGCTGAGTGTGCGCTTCTTGGCAGTACTGAAGCCACACAGAGTGCCTACGCTATAGCCCAGCAGGTATCCAAGTCCATTGTGCAGGAACACTACGCTGAGCGTGAGAAGCACCAGTTGCAGGCCGTTCTGCAGCAAGAGTGGATGCACTGAGAATATCACACCGCCCACGATGAGTGCGAGGCAGATGACACTCAAGCCAGGCATCACGCGCTGCAAGTCCTGAAACACAGCCTTCTTGCCCAGCATATAGTTGAATGCACAGCCCATGCACACCGGGATGAGGGTAACTACCAGGATATTCTGAAACATTCCCCAGGCATTCACCTCGATGCTTGTTCCTGCCAGCCAATACACCAGCAGGGGTGTGACAAAAGGTGCCAGCAGCGTGCTCACTGTGGTCATTCCTACACTGTAGGCTACATCGCCATGGCACAGGAAACTCATGATGTTGCTGCTTACGCCACCCGGACAGCATCCCACAAGAATAAGCCCAGCTGCCATAAAGGGATTTAGCCCGAACAGCTGACTCAGTCCCCATGCCAGCAGAGGCATGATGGTGTATTGTGCAATGGCACCTATGCAGATGTCCAGAGGACGCTGCATGAGGATGCGGAAGTCATTGGTGCTGAGTGTGCAGCCCATTGTGAGCATGATGAGTCCCAGTATGACGCTCGCCACATTGCCGCTCTGTACCCATCCGAATAGTTCTGGCTTCCACATAGCCACTATGGCTGTCAGGATGACGAAAGGCGATGTGTAGTTGGCCAGCAGTGCGCTGAGCCGTTTCAGTAGTTCCATTGGCTTTTGTCTTGATGCTGTATTACAGTCCCAGTTTGGCTGATATATCCAGCATACGCTGTATGGGTTTCACAGCCTCGCGTGCTATTTCGGGATCCACTTCAACCTTCGGCCACTCATACTTCAGGCAGTTGTAGAGTTTCTCCATGGTTATCAGCTTCATGTAGTTGCACTCATTGCAGGCACATGTGCTGTCGCTGGGAGGTGCGGGGATGAAGGCCTTCTGGGGGCAGGCTTTCTGCATCTCGTGCAGTATGCCGCTCTCGGTGGCCACTATGAATTCGGTGGCAGCATCGGCGATGCTGTATTTGAGCAGCGCGGCAGTAGAGCCCACCTTGTCGGCCACCTTCACCACCGGACCTTTGCACTCGGGATGCACCAGTATCTTGGCACCTGGATGCTCCTTCTTCAGCTCCAGTATCTTTTCCAGCGAGAACTTTTCGTGCACGTGGCAGGCGCCGTTCCACAGCACCATATTGCGGCCGGTGATGCTGTTGATGTAGCCTCCCAGGTTCTGGTCAGGACCGAAGATGATCTTCTCGTCCTTGGGAAAACTCTCCACTATCTGCCTTGCGTTGCCGCTGGTAACCACCACATCGGTCAGAGCCTTGGTGGCGGCAGTGGTGTTGACGTAGCTTATTACGGTGTGGCCGGGATGCTCCTTGACAAACTTGCTGAAGCTTTCCACGGGGCAGCTTTCTGCCAGCGAGCACTTCGCATTGAGGTCGGGCACCAGCACCATTTTGTCGGGACAGAGAATCTTGTTGGTCTCTCCCATGAAGTGAACACCGCACATCACGATGATGTCTGCATCAGTCTGGGCAGCCTTCTGTGCCAAAGCCAGGCTGTCACCCACAAAGTCGGCTATATCCTGTATGTCGCCCTGGGTGTAGTAATGCGCCATGATGACTGCGTTCTTCTCCTTGCACATGCGGCGAATCTCAGCTTTCAGGTCTGTTCCTGCGGGTATGGGCTCATCGGCGTAACCCTTCTCTTGCCATTTAGAGTTGTCCATATTATTATATTCAGTTAAGTCTCATATTAAAGAGAGAGTATATGATGATGATAGGCAGTGGATAGTGTGCATAATACCAGTCGGCTGCACGGCTGCTGCCAGCGCGCTTCCCGAGGTTATCAACACGGCTTCCCAGGGTTATCAACACTGTTGTGCCCGGTTATCCACATAGTCGTCAACGGTTTTCCTCTCTATGTTCTAAATATTTAGTTAACGCATTGCGTGAAATTATCAACAGCTTTGTGTCAATGTGCAAATATAATAACTTTTGCCCGAACAGGCTTTTCCTTTGGGTTAAAAATAACTTTTCCTTGGACTTGTTGACAGCATTTCCATGCTTGTGCATAATGCTTGGCCGGGTAGTGGGATTGCTCTTGCGCCTGTGGATAAGTGCTCTGTTATCAACACCCCGGTGTGAATACTTGGCCAGAGAAATGTTTTGTCCTCGTTTTTTCTGTCTTTCTCTGCCTGTTTTGACGGTTCTTCTGCGCAATGGATATTGTGCCGGCTTGCTCCCGTGAGCCGATTTCCGGGTCAATATAAGTATTCCTGCAATGATTTTATCGTATCTTTGTGGGGTGCTCCAAGCACGCAGGCGTGGGCGGCTGATGCTGGTTTGCCGGGAAAGCTGCTTCGCTGACAAACGGACAGAAGATTATAAAGGGCTATATATAAGATGAGAAAACTGAAGGTGACAGAGATGCAGCGCATGAATGTGGATGACTTCCATTCGGCCAGCAAGTTTCCTCTGGTGGTGGTGCTTGACCATGTGAGGAGCCTCTACAACGTGGGCAGCATGTTCCGTACAGCCGATGCGTTCCGACTCTCGGGCTTGTGCCTGTGCGGCATCACCGCCACTCCACCCCATGTGGAGATACACAAGACGGCGCTGGGAGCCGAGGAGAGTGTGGACTGGAAATACTTCGAGCGCACCGAGGATGCTGTCGAGTGGCTGCACGAACAAGGCTACCGCGTGCTGGCTGTGGAGCAGTGTGAGGGAAGTACCATGCTTCAGGACTTCCAGGCAGACCCCAACGGCAAGTATGCCATAGTGATGGGCAATGAGGTGAAGGGTGTACAGCAGCAGGTGGTGGATATGTGTGACGGCTGTTTGGAGATACCGCAGTTCGGCACCAAGCACAGCATGAACGTGAGCGTAACGGCCGGAATGGTCATCTGGACTATATTTGCCCGCTCTCTACCTGGTGCACAACCCGCTCGATGAGACGGTCATCGGTCTCGGGCTTATACTCTTTCTTCAGGCTTGCACGGAACGTCCAGGCAAATACCTGATAGAATGCAGCCTTGGCCGGACCGAAGAACGCCTTCACTATCTCGTAGCTTGACTGGTTGCATTCACGGTCAACCAGCTTGATGAGGAGTTTGCCCTGCGAGTAGGTCAACTTCTTCATCTCGGGCGTGTAGGTATTCTTGATTTCCTTCTCCACTGCCTTCATGTGCTCCTCTTTGCTCTTCTTGTCGGGCAACTGTTCGAGCACCTGATAGGTTTCCGAAATCATGAGATTGACCTTCTGGGCCAGTGGAAGCACGCGCTTGACGTTATACACAAGCCTGTTGTACTGCCTGCGCTGCTTCTCGCTCTTGAACTGGATGGGCGGATATACCCATATCTCGGGCAAGAGATAGCACCACATGGTGTCACCGCGCTCCACTATGGGTTTGGGATAACGATATATCTGATTCTTGAGTTTATAGCCGAAGGTTTCGGGTCCACCCAGAGTCGTCACGTCATCCACATCCTCTTGCGCCCACATGCAGGTGGCCGACAGGAGCAGCGCAGCTATGAAAACTATCCTTTTCATACTATTTATGTGCAAAAATACAAAGATTTACGTTAGCGTGTAACAGTGGAGCACAAAAAAGCGAATCGTTATAATTGTTTAGGTAAAGTTAGCACTATTTACGCTTTTACCCCTAACTTTGCCCTCCGTAAGCAGGAATCGCATCCTGTATGGAAACATTGAGAAGTAAAGTTATGAGCACTGTCATCTATCCTTCACCTGTCTTCGGCCCCATCCACAGCCGTCGTCTGGGCATTTCGCTTGGTATCAACCTCCTGCCGCATGGAGGCAAACTATGCAGTTTCGACTGCGTCTATTGTGAGTGTGGATTCAACAAGGACCACCGCACGCACAATGCCTTGCCCACCATAGATGAAGTGGAACAGGCGCTCAGGAGCAAACTGGCCGAGATGCGCCAACAGGGAGTGACACCCGACGTGCTCACTTTCGCCGGCAATGGGGAACCTACGCTCAACCCCCAGTTTCCCGCTATCGTCCGCCGTGTGAAGACGGTGCGCGATGAATGTTGCCCGACTGCCAAGATGAGCATACTGAGCAATGCCACCCAGATAAGCCGCCCCGAGGTGAGGGAGGCACTGATGCTCTTTGACAACAACATACTGAAGCTGGATACCGTAAGCATCGCTTATATAAATAAGGTAGATCGCCCGCAGGGGCATTACAGTGTGGAGGAGCAGGTGGAGCAATTGGCTGCCTTCGATGGCCATTGCATCATACAGACCATGTTCATGGGCGGAACGCTTGACGGCAAACCCATCGACAATACCGGCGAAGACTACATACAGCCCTATCTGAGCGCCCTGCAGCGCATTAGTCCACGGCAAGTGATGATATATACCATTGACCGCGAAACGCCTGCCAGCGGACTTCAGAAGACACCTGCAGCCGTGCTCGATGCCATAGGAGAGCGTATTCGTGCACTGGGCATACCCTGTTCGGTGAGTTACTGAACAGGCTTGCTGATGGCAGGCAGGCGGGATGGCGAAAATCAGCATCTGTGCTGCACGCAGTCAGTGAAACCAGTTAAAGTCAAAGTGCTAAAAGGGTGAAAAAAAAGAAGTAGTACTGCATGGGCGATAGAAGTAGTACTTCGTTGGCGATAGAAGTACTACTTCATTGGCAAAGTAAGTAGTACTGCTTGAATTCTGCCAAGATTCTGTGAGAACTCCCGAAATTTAAGTCAGGAAAAACAGAAGCAAGGTTACTTGGCAAAGTATCCTTGGATACTTGCCCGTTTATCCTTGGATACATTGCCAAGTATCCTTGGATACTTTTTAGGGGCAGTTTTCTGCCAACGAGAGGGGAAGAATGTTTCCCTCAATCTCAAGCAGGCGCTGTTTGGCCATAAGGCCACCTGCATAGCCCGTGAGCGACTGGTCCTTGCCAATGACACGGTGGCATGGGAGGAAGATGTTCAGAGGATTGGTTGCTATGACTCGGGCTACTTCCCTCACAGGGGCGCTGGCTCTCAGGCGTTGGGCAATGGTGCTGTAGGAGACGGTATGGCCGTATGGGATGTCCTTCAGCACTTGCCATAGGCGCATCTGGAACGGAGTGCCCGACGTGAGAATGGGTATTGTGAAACTGGTGCGTGTGCCTGCGAAATATTCGTCAAGCTGCTCCATGGCTGTTGTCAGCAGGCTGGTGGGCTGCTCCAGCGTCTCTCTGTCAAACCATCTGAGAGTGCGCTCCATCACTTTCTTGCCGGCGGGTGTTTCGCTCCAGACGCATAGACAGATACGGTCGAAAGTCTGTCCCAGGGTGAGGAGTCCGCAAGGCGACTGGTAGGACTGCAGATACAGGAGATGCTCAGATGTCTCGGTCATATTCTGTAGTATTTTCCATTGTCCTCACTTGATGATGACAATGCGTGTGACTATGGCATTCTTGCCCGCTGCATTGTTGGCCACCACGTGATAAACGCCCGATGCTACGCGCTTTCCCTGCTTGTTGCAGCCGTTCCAAGTAAATGTGCCGCCAGCCGATGTGCCGCTCCATACCAGCTGTCCGCTGCTTGAGAGTATCTTCACTTCAGAGTCGCGTGCCAGTCCGCACACGGCTATCGGGCCGGTGTAGTCGGCTGTCACGGGATTGGGAACCACCAGCACATCGTCAGCATCCATCTTGTCGGCACCCTCGGTGGCATCTGCCACGTAGCTGCAAAGCCCCTTGTCGGTGGCTATCATCACCATGCCGGTGGTGGGATGCACGGCCAGAGACTGTATGCTGTTGCTCAGTATGGGCGAATCATTGGTGGTGAAATGGTGCAGCATCTCCTATAAGTTGATTTGTTGAGCGTATTGGATGGCAGACGACAATAATATATATAATGTCAGCAGTGGTTTTATGTACCCACGTCTGCCTTTTTTAGTAGCTTTCCCTGCTGTTTTCTCTTTACTCTGTCCAGGAAAGGTTTCTCAATATATACCCATGAGAGTGTGGATATAAGTAGGGTGAGCAGCAGAGCGAGAGCAAATGTGAGATAGACGTTATACTTGTCCAGGCCGAAATGTATCAGTGCTTGTATGACGGGGAAATGGTACAGGTAGATGCCGTAGGATATGTTGCTCTTGCCATACAGAAAGTGTAGTCTGGGCGTATGGTAGGCGATGGTGATGATAATAATGCCGAAGGTGAGCGGTTCCAGATAGTAGAGCAGTCCGTCATTACCATTGCTCAGCAGGTAAAGCAACACCGATAGGGGAAATAGTACTTTGTAATATCTGTTAAGGAGGTCAAAGTATAAAAGAATGATGCTACCGCCCAGAAAGTAAATCATCAGCCCTACGAACTGGTGCTTGAGCAGGAAAAACAGGTTGTTGCCAGTATGCTCATATAGCTTCTGACAACCTATGTCGTACAGCACCGACAGTAAGTAGCAGAACAGAAGTACCCATTCCTTGCGGAATCGACTGAGTAGATAGGTGAGGAAGGGTAGAACCAGATAGAATGTGACCTCTACTTTCATTGACCACAGAGATCCGTCCATGGCGTGGGCGGGGTTGTTTTGGAATACACCAGGAAGTTCTGGTTGGATGAAGTTGAGGAAGATAAGGTTTGAAGCCAAATACTTCCATGTGTCTGTACTGCGCAGAAATTGGGTCAAGGGAAGGTCGGTGAGGAACAAGCCCAGCACCAAGCATAGAAGGATGCATGACGTGTAGGCAGGTAGGATGCGATAAGCTCTTTTGCGTGCATAAGTTCTTAGGTCGCTATGCTGACAGCTATATATTACAAGAAACCCGGTGATGATGAAGAAGGCTTTCACGCGTGTGCCTCCGCTGATAAACCAGAACTGAGGTATATCGACCAGTGTGCAGAAGTGTACCAATACCAAACTGAAGGCAAAGAAGTACCGCAGGCAGTCGAAACTGTTTGGTGACGAGACCTTGATGGGCTGGCTATTCATAAGCATTGTATCTTGTTGTGTGTTGCTGATGATTTTAATTTGGCAGACTTAACAGCAAGCTGTTGGATACGACGAGAGTTCAATGCTTGCATATATCATAATATTCACTTACATTAGTTCTGCTATTACAAAAACAAAGGTAGGCATAAAATCTGAGAATGTCACTCCGTTAGGCAGCCTTTTATATCGGACAAGGCATTTAATGACATTATGCTATGTAATATCGTCTTTGTTCCTCTTGGACTATGCGGAACGCTTGTTCAGTTGCTTGTTTATACATACAGCTGACTGGTTGTAGGTTTTGCCCAGAAACCTGCATCAAACTTTTGGGTGCGACAGCAAAAGACATTATGCAGGGGACAAGCAGCCGTGTGTCCACTTTGCATGGGTTACTTGATAATGACAATGCGTGTGACTATGGCATTCTTGCCCGCTGCATTGTTGGCCACCACGTGATAAACGCCCGATGCTACGCGCTTTCCCTGCTTGTTGCAGCCGTTCCAAGTAAATGTGCCGCCAGCCGATGTGCCGCTCCATACCAGCTGTCCGCTGCTTGAGAGTATCTTCACTTCAGAGTCGCGTGCCAGTCCGCACACGGCTATCGGGCCGGTGTAGTCGGCTGTCACGGGATTGGGAACCACCAGCACATCGTCAGCATCCATCTTGTCGGCACCCTCGGTGGCATCTGCCACGTAGCTGCAAAGCCCCTTGTCGGTGGCTATCATCACCATGCCGGTGGTGGGATGCACGGCCAGAGACTGTATGCTGTTGCTCAGTATGGGCGAATCATCGGTGGTGAAATGGTGCAGCATCTCCTGTCCGTCAGCGCTGATGAGGTAGAGTCCGTCGTCGTGTGTGCCTACCCATTTGCGGTTGGCACCATCCACAGCGATGCTGCTGATGCTGAGTCCGCTGAGCAGATAGTCGGCGAGTCCGCTTCCGTCATTGCGGTTTATCTTGACCTGTTCGAAGCGGAAGTCGTTGTCGAAGAATTTTGAGGGGTCTGGGATGAGAAACAGTCCCATATTGGTGCCAGCCCACACCTGTCCGTCCAAATCTTCACACAGGCAGTAGAACTCTTCGGGATTGTATTTTGCACCATCCTGGTTGGTGATGGTAGAGCGTAGGATGTGCTTGTCGTCACGTCTGTTGTTGGGGGTACCGTTTGTATCAAAAGCGAAGAACCCTTTATTTACAGTACGTCTTGACACAATGAATTTTACGCCGCTGGTGGTGAATAAGTAATCATCGGTGGTCTCGGCTGTAGCCATCTCGGAGTAGTAGAGCCTACTCCATTCACCGTTTGGGTGTAGGATGCGTATGATGGTATCTGTGCCAGAGTTGAGCATCCATAGATTGCCCAGCTCGTCGTACTTCAGTCCCATGCAACTGCAATAGTTGACTCCGTAGTCGCGTATCATTTGGATTGGACTGTTGTCGCAGTTCCATAGTTGGTAGAATTTACTCTGTCTGTATTCGTAGAGCCCAGTTCGGAACGAACCGGCAAAGAAATGTGTGTCGTCAGCAGGGTCTTGTACCAAATGCGTGAAGTCGCGATGACGGATGGTGGGATATTTTGCCTTGAAATCATCATCGAGTATCGTCCACTTGCCGTCCTCGTAGGTCATAATGGTGGGAGGGTTATTGCTGTTGCCGCTATAAGAGGCTATTCCTCCTGCCACCAGCAGTCGGTCGCCCGCCCAACTGATTCTGTAGGCAAGGTCATTCTTGGGGCTGTTGGGCTGGATGGGGCCGTCCGACGGCACGAATTGCCCTTCCTTGAGCGTGTAGGCACGCAGTCCCTTTTCACCCTCGCTTGCCCAGAAGGTGCCGCTCGTGTATGAGGCATCCTGCCAGGTGTTGCTTGCCTTCACGGTAGTCACCTTGCCGGTGTTCTGGCAGAAGTTTATCTGCTGGCTGTTGCCCCACACGAGTGTGCCTCCTGTGAGGTTCATGAAGGTGAAGTTGCCGCTTGAGAAGAGTGTGGTTCTGCCCTCAGGTGAGAGGCTGTAGAGGTTTACATTGGCACGGGCGATGATTTCGTTGCCCATCGCAATGAGCTGCTTGAAGTTGCCTCCTGCGGTGGTTGTCCACTTCGACTTGTCCTGCAGGTTATCGGAAAGCTTTCCGCGCAGCACCCCCTGTGCGGTGGCTGCATAGATGGAGCCATTGAGCAGAGTGACCGACTGCACATTCTGGTCCAGCATATAGGTGTTTCTGAACACCCCTTCCTGCATATCCACTTCCACCACACCGAAGCTCATGGCCAGATAAGCCATCTTACCCTCCACGCACAGGCCGTTGAGGGTCTTCGAGGTCATACTCTTGTCGCGCAGTGCACTGAGGTTCAGCACTTCGCCAGCCGAGTTCATGAGGTCGATGTTGCAGTCGTCATAGGCAATGATGAGACGTTTCGCGGCAGTTGAATAGGCTATCTGGCTCACCTTTATACCATTGAGCTGCGTGAGGCAGTCGAATGTGCGCACTTCGGAATCGCTGGTGCTGTAGGCCAGCAGGTTGCCGTCGGTGAGTGAGTAGATGATGTCGCCAGCCGCCACATTGCGTGTGGCGTTCCAGTAGCTGGGATATACATTCCAGGTGCCTATCTGCTGCGCCGATGCCTGCATTGGGCTCAGGATGGCGAGCGAGGCTGTGAGGGCCAGTAGTGCCAGTGAAATCCTTCTCATCATGGTGTATGCTCTTTAGGCTTGTTCAGACAGGAAGCGTGCCAGTTGGGCAATGGCTCTTCCGCGATGGCTGATGGCATTCTTGGCCTTCATATCCATCTGGGCAAAGGCCAGACCGCCTGCTTCGTCGGGTGAAAAGACAGGGTCGTAGCCGAAGCCTTCCTGCCCCACCTGTTCGTGCAAAATCTCTCCTTTGACAATGCCATGGAACAGATGTTCCTCACCATTGAGGCTGAGAGCTACAGCGGTGTGGAATTGGGCACGGCGTGAAGTGGCCTGCTCCAGCTTGTCCAGCAGGCAGCGTATGTTGGCTTGGGCATCATGGCTCTTGCCGTAACCGTTCATCATGCCGAATCGTGCTGTATATACTCCGGGTGCACCATCCAGTGCCTCCACCTCCAGGCCGGTATCATCGGCAAAGCAGTCGATGCCGTAATGCTCCTTCACGTAGCGCATCTTCTGCAAGGCATTGCCTTCCAGCGTGTCGGCTGTCTCGGGGATATCCTCGTGACAACCGATTTCGGCAAGAGAGCATATCTCGTACTTGCCCTCGAGCATCTGTCTCACCTCATGCAGCTTGTCGGCATTGTTGGTGGCCATAACCAGTTTCTTCATGCTTACTTCTTTATTGTGTCGAATCCCTCACCGAACACACCTTCCACGTTGCTCATCGATACAAAGGCGTTACCATCAATCTGCTTGATGAGGGAAAATATCTGGCGACTCTCATATTTCTTGGCCAGGATGAGCAGCACCTGGCGCTTCTCCTTGGTGTAGAAGCCTTCGCCATAGAGTACGGTCACACCTCTGTCGAGCCGCACATTTATCTCATGTGCTATCTCATCCGGCTTGCTGCTCACGATGATGAACTGTACGCTCTGCCTGGCACCGTTGATGACGAAGTCGAGGAAGTTCATGCTGATGAACATCGTAAGGTATCCCACCACCATGATCTCAAGGTTGCGGAACAGCAGATAGCTGCCTGCGATGATTATCACATCGATGAAGAGGAGCAGTCGTCCCAGCGAGATATTGCGGTACTTGTTGATACTGCTGGCAATGATATCGGTTCCCCCGGTGCTTCCTCCTGCCATGAACACGATGGCCAGCCCCAGTCCTTCCATGATGCCACCGATTACGCAAGCCATGAACTTCTGGTCGCCTATGATGCGGGCAAGCTGTTCCTTTCCGTCGGGACCGATGGTCGTGATGTAGCTCTGCATAATATCCATGAAGAAGGAGATGACAAACGTGGCTATCAGAGTCCTCACCATGTAGCGCCATCCCATAATGCGTCCGGCCAGCAAGATGAGTACGCCGTTGACACAAAAGTAGGTATAGTTGGGATGAATGCCCATCAGATAGTAGATGATTGTCGATACGCCGCTCAGTCCGCCAGTGATAATCTGGTAGGGAAGCAGGAAGCATGTGTAACCCACCGTGTATATGAAGATGCCAAGAATTATCTGGGCATAGTCACGTAGCAGGTTGCGGGGATTCTCTCCCAATAGTTTCGTTGCCGTCATATAACTTTCTTTTTATCTGCTTATATATATGAATAATGTATGCCTTTGGGCTTTCTTGCTGCCAGTGGTCGGCTGCCGGAGGCCGCTCAATCGGACTTCATTGCTGCCGCAGCAGGCTTTCAAAGGCTGTTCAGCCTCTTTGCTTATGCCTTGATGACATTGAAGCCGTTGCCATATACACCTTCGGCCCGGCTTTGTGATACAAAGGCGCAGGGGTCTATCTCCTGTATCATGCGCAGGATATTCACCTGTTCCGACTTGTGCACAATGGTGATAAGCACCTTTATCTCCTGATGACTGTAGTAACCCTCACCCTTGATGACGGTCACAGAGTGTACTGTCTCGCTCACTATGCGGTCGCATATCTCCTTGCTCTTGCAGGTGAAGATGATGAACTGGGTATCTTGCCGGGTGCTGTTGACCAGCAGGTCAAGTGCATACGTATATACAGCCAGGGTCACATAGCCGAATACCACCATCCGCCAATCGTGGAAGATGGGCCAGCAGGAACCGATGACCACCAGGTCGAGATAGAGCAGCACTCGGCCCAAGGATACATTGCGGTACTTGTTGATAAGCGCTGCTATCACGTCCCATCCGCCTGTGCTGCCTCCGGCAAGGAATACGATGCCGATGCCCAAACCGTTGAGAACGGCTCCCAAGACGCATGCCATCGAATCCTGACCCTCGCCCAGAATCTGGATGAGTTGTCCTTGGTCGTCGGTCACCATGCTTTGTCCCAGGCTCAGGAAGGTAGAGAGGGCCACCACAGCATAGGCTGTCTTGAGCACGAACTTCCATCCCAGGGGCTTGAAGGCTATGGTGAGCAGTACGCTGTTGACCAGTAGCAGACCTATGCTGATGGGGAAGCCGGTCACATAATATATGATGGCCAGCAGACCAGCCATACCTCCGGTGGTGATATGATAAGGCAGCAGGAAGGCTGCCCATCCTAATGAATAGATGGCCATACCCAGGTTGATGGACATGAAATCCTTGAAGAATTCCCAGGCGCGCAGTCTCTTGTTGCTCATTGCAGTATATGGCGTTGTTTTATGCTTGTGGCTTGATGACTATGTTCACAATGCGTCCGGGGATGGCGATGGTCTTCACCACCTGCATGCCATCGAGGTACTTCTGTGCTTCGGGAGCGCTGGTGGCCATAGCTACCATCTCTTCGGGAGTGGCGCTGGCAGGGAATTCCATGGCGAAACGTACCTTGCCGTTGAACTGCACGCCCAGTCGCACGCTGCTTTCAACCAGATACTTCTCATCGAACACAGGCCATTGTGCATCGCAGATGCTTGTTGTGTGGCCCATAGCTTCCCACAGCTCCTCGGCTATATGCGGGGCAAAAGGAGCGAGGAGTACGGTGAAGGGCTCCAGGATGGCGCGTGCATGGCACTTCTGCTGGCTCAGCTCGTTGCATGCCACCATGAAGGCTGATATGCTGGTGTTGTATGAGAACTCCTCTATATCGGTGCTCACCTTCTTGATCAGCTTGTGCAGGCTCTTGAGGTTGTCGGCTGTAGGCTCGCTGTCATCGGCCTGCAGTGCTCCGTCCTTGCTCCAGAAGAGCGACCAGAACTTCTTCAGGAAGCGGTGGCAACCGTCGATGCCGTTGGTATCCCAGGGCTTTGACTGCTCCACCGGACCCAGGAACATCTCATAGAGACGCAGGGTGTCGGCACCGAACTTATCCACTATCATGTCGGGGTTGACCACGTTGAACATGCTCTTCGACATCTTCTCGATGGCCCAGCCGCACACATACTTGCCGTCCTCAAGCACGAACTCGGCCGTTGCATATTCGGGTCGCCAGGCGCGGAAGGCTTCTGTGTCGAGGATGTCATTCTTCACGATGTTGACATCTACATGTATGGGAGTAGTGTCGTACTGGTCCTTCAGACCCAGAGATACGAACTTGTTGGTGTCCTTGATGCGATATACAAAGTTGGAGCGGCCCTGTATCATGCCTTGGTTAACCAGTTTCTGGAAAGGTTCTTCCTTGCAGGAAACGCCCAGGTCGAAGAGGAATTTGTTCCAGAAGCGGCTATAGATGAGGTGACCGGTAGCATGCTCGCTGCCACCCACATACAGATCTACGTTCTGCCAGTACTCATCGGCCTCCTTGCCAACGAGTGCCTGGCTGTTGTGAGGATCCATGTAGCGCAGGTAGTAGGCTGATGAACCGGCAAAGCCCGGCATGGTATAGAGCTCGATGGGGAACACTGTCTGGTCATCCACCAGCGCCTTGTCCACTATCTTGCGCTGCTTCTCGTCCCATGCCCACATCTGTGCATGGCCCAAGGGAGGTTCGCCCGTCTCGGTGGGCAGGAAGTTCTCCACCTGAGGCAACTCCACTGGCAGGCAGTCCTCTGGTATCATCTGAGGCATTCCGTGCTTGTAATAAACGGGGAACGGTTCGCCCCAGTAGCGCTGACGACTGAAGATGGCATCGCGCAGACGGTAGTTTACCTTCACCCTTCCCAGCTGGTGGCTCTCGACGTACTCCTTGGTGGCTGCTATGGCCTGCTTTACTGTCAGTCCGTTCAGAACCAGATCGCAGTAAGGAGTCTTTCCCTCGGCAGGGCTGTTGCACACGATTCCCTCCTTGGCGTCATAACTCTCCTCGCTCACGTCGGCACCCTCTATCAGGGGTATGATGGGGAGGTTGAAATGGCGTGCAAAGGCATAGTCGCGGCTGTCATGGGCCGGTACGGCCATGATGGCACCAGTACCATATCCTGCCAGCACGTACTCACTTATCCATATGGGATTACGCTCGCCGGTGAAGGGATTGATGGCATAAGAACCCGAGAACACACCTGTCACGCGGTGGTCAATCTGCCTCTCGCGCTCGGTACGGCCCTTCACGTAGGCCAGATACTGCTCCACCTCGGCCTTTTGAGCGTCGGTGGTCAGCTTCTGCACCAGTTCGCTCTCGGGTGCCAGAACCATGAAGGTTACACCGAACATGGTGTCGGCACGTGTGGTGAAGATGGTAAACTTCTCGTCTGTATCGGCTATCTGGAACTCCACCTCAGCGCCTTCGCTGCGTCCTATCCAGTTCTTCTGTGTCTCCTTGATAGAGTCGCTCCATTCGATGGTGTCCAGTCCGTCGAGCAACCTTTGTGCGTAGGCGCTCACTCTCAGGCACCATTGGCGCATCTTCTTCTGCTCCACGGGGTAGCCTCCACGCACGCTCACTCCCTCTACCACCTCGTCATTGGCCAGTACGGTACCCAGTTTGGGGCACCAGTTCACCATGGTTTCACCCATGAAGGCAATGCGGTAGTTCATCAGAGTCTGGCTCTTCTCCTGCTCGCTCATGGCGTTCCACTCCTGGGCGGTGAAGGTCAGTTCCTCGCTGCATGCAGCGTGCAGTCCCTCGGTACCGTGCTTCTCCAGGTGCTCTATGAGCTTCTCGATGGGCTGTGCTTTCTGGCATGATGTGCAGAAGAACGAGCCGAACATCTTCTGGAAAGCCCATTGTGTCCAGTGGTAATAGTCGGGAGAGCAGGTGCGCACCTCGCGGTCCCAGTCGAAGCAGAAGCCTATCTTGTCCAACTGCTCGCGGTAGCGGTCGATGTTCTGGAAGGTGGTCTTCTCGGGGTGCTGCCCTGTCTGTATGGCATATTGCTCGGCGGGCAGTCCGTAGGAGTCATATCCCATGGGGTTGAGAACGTTGTAGCCCTGCAGACGCTTATAGCGTGCATAGATGTCGCTGGCTATATATCCGAGCGGATGACCCACGTGCAGTCCTGCTCCGCTTGGGTAGGGGAACATGTTGAGGACGTAGAACTTCTTCTTGCTGGTGTCTTCCGTCACTTGGTATGTGTGGTTGGCCACCCATTTCTGGTGCCATTTCTTCTCAATCTCTCGGAAGTTGTATTCTCTTGCCATTGTCTTATGTGTTGTATTTCTTGTTTATGCGTATTTGGGTACAAAGGTACGATATCGCTTGCGATAGTCCAAGAATAATGCCTTACAAAAAGTTGTAAGGGGCCAGAGACCGCCTCTTCTGTCCTCCCCCATAGGGGAGCTCGCTGTCCTGCTTTATTGTTTGGGAGAAAAGGGAGGGCGGTGCGATGGGCGATGCAGCACGCTGCGATGGGTGATGCAATGCGCTGCGTTGGCACATGCATCGTGCTGCGTTTTTTACCCCGCCTTTGTGCCTTGTTTGTGATATGCCGCCCTTCAGCCCTTTCCAGTCCTTTTCTACTCTCTCGTCAGCTCTCTTCCTGTCTCTTTTCAATTCCCTTTCCGTCTTTCATCAATTTTCTTTCTTCCTCTCCCCGGCCTTTTCCAAAAAGAAATGCTGCGCGATGTAGCTCACCGCGCAGCATTCTTGTCTTTCCGCTTCTGACCGATGGGGTTGGTCAGGCTTTGCTATGTATGAGGGGGCTGATGGCTTTCCGTTTGCCCGGTGACAGCCTTCAGCGGCCTCTGGTATTTCACTCCCCGGCCTTCTGCAGGTTGTATATCTGCTCCACCTTGAGTGCATCCACAGGATTGTCGGTGGTGATGAAGTTGATACCGCAGTTGGTCATCTCGGCCATTGTGGGCATATCGTTGACAGTCCACACGTTGGTGGTCATACCGTTGGCACGTGCTACGTTTGGCCAAGCAGGGTTGCTGCGGTAGGTGGCCGCTGTGTAGTCCAGTCCCATGACTCCCAATGCCTTCAGTGTGGCAGGCCCAAGGTCACCGTTGAGGTATGCTACATGTGCGTTGGGGTCAAGGCGCACCACTTCCTTGCAGAGGTTGATGCTGAAGGCGATGTATTCCACCTTGGCCTGCAGCCCTCGGCTCTTGACCATATCCACCACAGCCGCTACGCATGCTTTGCCACGGGCCTCGTTGCTGTGGGTCTTTATCTCGATGATGAGCTTGGTGTTGCCTTCGCCGGCCAGTATATCGAGGAACTCCGACAGTTGCGGTATCTTCTCCCCGTTGCTGAGGGTGAGGTTCTTCACCTGGTCAAGGGTGCTGGTCTCCAGTCTCACCCCGCCCAGTGTGGCGTCGTGGTTCACCATCACGTGCCCGTCAGCCGTTATCCACACGTCGGTCTCCGAGCCCCAGCATCCCAGCTTGATGGCATTCTTGAGCGATGCACGCGAGTTCTTGGCAGCTCCTGGTGTATCCCAGTAGCCGCGGTGGGCTATCACCTGCATGCCTGTGGGATACTGTTCGAGCACGGTGAGCATGGTCACTCCCAGTTCCTGGCTCTTCTCACCTCGCATGAGAATCATGCGGTACTGGCCGCTCACCAGGCTGGCAGGCAGTTGCAGCAGCGCTCCGCCTTCCTGCACGGTGGTGGTGGCGGTGAAGGTCTTGCTCCTGTCGGTGACGAGGGTGAGTGTCACCTGGTCGCCTTCGGCAAATCCCTCGCCGCTCACCAGATAGGTGCCACCTGCCTTCACGCCCATTCCGCTCAGGAAGTCAACGTTCTTCACCAGTTCGTCCTCCACTTCGTCAGGCTCCACATCCACGTCTTTCCACAGCCTGGTCACATCCTTCTGGGTGAGTGGAGCGTCGTAGATGCGTGCCAGCACCACATTGCCCAGCCATGCCTGTGCAGCCTGTGAGGCTCCGTCGGGGTCGCCGCCCACGCAGAACCAGTTGTTTCCGCTGCTGGCGAAATTGAAGTTGCCCGGAGCGTTGATGGTGTTCTTCAGTTCACCGTTGACATATACATAAGCCTTTCCTTCCTGCTTGTTCCACACGCCCACCACGTGGTAATACACCTTGGACTGCGGCACGATGCCGCTGGTGGCCCACCTCCATGTGCTATTGCCGTTGGTGGAGGTGTTGGGCAGAAAGCATATCTCGTTCTTGCGTGCTCCGCTGGTGGTGGTCACCAGGAAGCCTGTGCCGCCCGCCTGCATGGCTGAGAAGGGCTTGCACTCCTGGTTGGGGAGGGTGCCCGAATAGTTTGGCATGAACAGCACTTCCAGCGTGTGTCCGTCGGCGAGCTTGCTTCTGAACTCCTGGTTCTGGTCATAGTCGATGCGGTAATAGCCGGTGGCTGTGCCCGCCCAGGGATTTGTGAAGGTGGCCATGTACCGATTGTATGCCTTGCTGAAGCGTGTATAGCTGGTGTTGCCCACCAGTTTCACCTCGTTCTTCATAGGCGATACATCCTCAGCGGTGCCGTCTTCGTGAAACACCACATCGAGCATGTCGGCAGTGGGATGCGGGTCGGCAAACACGATGCTATCCACTTCGCTGGTCTTCACCGAGTACAGCACCTGGTTTCTCTTGCCGTAGATTACGATGTTTCTGTCGCCTGGCTCGTTGTCGGCAGACTGTGCCCACAGGCTGGCCGGCATGCCCAGGAGTGCGGCCAATGCGAGTATGCACGCTGTGATAAAATGTCTTTTCATACGTATGAGGATTGTAGTTTGATATAGTTGTCGCTTACAAAGTTAGCACAATATGGCTTTTGTGGTGCCGGATGACGCCGTTTTCTTCTTCTTTCAGCCTCATTTTCCGGTTATCGAACCGAATTTCTCCATCACTTCCAGGCTGCTCACCCTCTGCACGCAACCCTCGTGCCTGTCGATGGCCAGCGCGGCTGCTATGGCTGCCGACTGTCCCAGCACCATGAACACAGGCTCCATGCGTATGCTGCCAAAGGCGATGTGCGAGGCCGACAGGCAGAATGGCACCAGCAGGTTCTCTGCTTCGTGTTCCTGCGGTGTGATGCTGCGGTAGCTGATGTTGTATTTTCCCTTGGGCAGGTAAATCTGCACGTCGCCGCAGTTCTTCACCATGCCGTTGACCACATAACGGCCGCAGTTGTGCGAGTCCATAGTGTAGGCAGCCCATCCTACAGGGTCATTGGCCACCGCCTCATGCTGGCAGTTGGCCTGGGTCATCACGTAGCGTCCTATCATCCGGCGCGATTCGCGTATGTAGAGTTGCGGCGTGAAGTGGTCGCTCTCGGGGTATTCGTCCTTGGGGTAGCCCCACTCCCCTATCTGCCGTCTCACGAATGCCGGCACTCTGGGGTCGCTTGCCACAAACCACAGAAGCCCCTTGGTGTAGTCGAGATGCTCCTTGAAGATGCGCTCCCTTTGCTTGTACGAAGCTTCGGGATAGTCCCAGCTGTAGCCTATCATGTCGGTTGAGAAGGCCTGGTTATTGTTGATGTCGGTCTTGGTGGGGTTGGTCATGAGGTCCCATGCAAAGCAGTCCCTCAGCTTGTCTGACCGCCAGGGGTCCGTCTCCTTCCAGCGTACGAGCAGTTCGTAACGAGTAGAGTCATAGTTCTCAGGCCTGGTGATGGGTATGCGGTTATGCGGGTCGTTGGTCATGGTGATGCGGAAGTTGTAGGCTTGTACCCGCTTGTCGCCCTCTCCTGTCTTTCCCATATCGCCTTTCATGATACCCCACAGGAGTCCGCTCTCGGGGTTGCCCTTCTCGCGGTAGGGATCTACACCGTCGGGGAATTGGTGCTTGTCCAGCATCTGCATGCCGTTGTAGGTCTCGCCGTATTGGCTGTTCGGCTCTCGGCCAACGGTATAACTCACCCCGGCACGTGCCATCAGATCACCCTCGTAACTACAGTCGATAAATTCGCGAGCCTCGATGCGCAGGGGCTTGCGGTGGCGTTGCGAGGCATCCTCCAGTACTATCTCCCTCAGGCGGTTGCCCTTTTTCTTGACCTTTATCACACGTCTCTCCATCTGCACCGGCAGGTTATCCTCGCGCAGCATCTGCTCAAAGGCGGCCAGCGCAACCTTGGGCTCGAAGTCGAACACAGCGTCGGCCTTGCCATAGATAGTGCCCACCCGGCGGTAGAAGTCCATGGCAAGTCCCTGAATGATCTCCACTCTGCCCACGTCTGTCTTGCCCAGTCCGCCGGCTGTGAGCCCGCCTATCCGTCGCGAGGGCTCTATCAGGATTACGCTCTTGCCCATCCGCTTGGCGGTGAGCGCTGCTGTGATGCCACCCGATGTGGCGCCATACACGCAGATGTCGGCCTGCATCCGTCCGCCCCCATCCCAGGTGCGCACACCGTCGGCATCAGTCTGTGCCAGTGCATGAGTGAGTGTGAGCAATGTGGCCAACAGGCAAGTGATAGTCTTGTTCATAAGGCTGTGTCTTATTAGTTTGAGTCTTGGTTTAGGTTGGACAGGATGCTCCTTGTGGCATTCTGCCGCGTGGGAGCGTCACATTCTCCTATATATATAATGTGTGGGAGAGTGCTTGGCCGATGATTACGGGCAGCAGTGTGCCCGGCATCATCGGCCAGCGTGAAGTTCAGGCCAGCATAGCCTGAGCCAGGAGATCGAGCTGCGGGAGGTCGGCTTCCTTCATGCGGCT
>ERZ780141.661-NODE-661-length-24654-cov-5.318956_pt1 | contig 24654 bp, 26 predicted proteins | sample MGYA00433080_ERZ780141 | MGnify/ENA primary metagenome ERZ780141 (study PRJEB29588, sample SAMEA2154047) | human gut metagenome | biome: human gut; feature: human-associated habitat; material: faeces | place: Denmark | collected 2008/2010 ... | reverse complement strand
CAGCACTTGTGATGAGCTTGTTGTTCCACCAAATGAAAGTGCAAAGTTTGTCAGAGTGTATTATTCAATGCTTACGATTGCCAAGGTGGTTCTTCATATTCCACTGGGAGGTGGTGAGTAGTGGCACTAATCGACAGAGCAAGGAATGTCTATTTTGATAGGGCGAGAGAGCGTTGGAAACAGAAAGGTTTTGATGCTGACATAACAGATATTCTTGAAGATTATCGTGCAGAAACCAATAAAAAGATTAAAAGAGAAAAGATCAATGTTCTATCTACATTTTTAATCAGTCTGTATGATTATGACCATGATTCCCTGCAGTTGGATATTACAAAGCTTATAGTTCTTAGTCCTAGTAGCGAGTTCCCAGCTAAGGATAAAAGGAAATTATTACAAATCCTTTGGTCTACTATTCAAATGCTATATGCCGATGATTGGTCTGAAGTATTGAATGAAGTCAATCGACTGGGTGAGTGGGCGAGGGCAAATCCAGAGGAATTCCCTGTAAAATAGCCAATCTTGGGGTATCCCATAAATTTTTCTATTGAAAAATTTTAAAAATAACTTGCAATTCACTTCAAACAGAGTGATAGATAACACACGAAAAAAATTAAACTCACGAAATGGAGGATTTATTATGGTTAAGGTTTTAGTTAATGGAGGCTTATTTGAAATAAGCAAGGTTGAAGAGATTGTTGAAAAGAGAGTGCCTTTCAATGGAACAAATATAAGATTGGTGCAGATTGCCAAGGACAGTAAGCAAGCTGTAAGTGGATTACACTTTCAGGTAAAGAATACTGAGTGCAACGTCTTTGCCATCGGTGAGTTCACGATTGGTAATCTGCCAACAGCTAAGGTCAAGGAAATCATGAAGCAGTTATTATCTGATGGTTATTATGATTTCTCTGATTGTGATTTCCAGCCGATGATGTTTGTGGAAAAGTACAAGTTTGATGAAGGTAAGAGCAAGCCATATTTTTGTCAAGGCTCACTCATCCAGTTTTATGCACCAAACGATGTTTTCAACTGTCCTTTAAATATTAATAGAGCAGAAGTTCAGGCTGAGTTTGGAGATGAAAAAGATGATTTATCTGATATGTCAGATGAGGAACTTCGACAGGCTATCTATGAACTGGAGGATACTACTATGCTTCGCTTAGGTCAGATGAGCCGAGAGGAGCTGGAAAAAGAATACGATGGAATTGAGGTGGATATGGATGAATAGATCAAGTCTGCCAGTATCTGTAAACACGATGAAGAAATGGTTTGAGTCTGATGACAAGGTGCTTCAATGCACCTTGCCATTTCAGAGACATAGTGGTATGTGGAGTTCTATCCTTAAGTCAAATCTTGTATGGAGTATGCTTGCAGATTCCTATATTCCACCGATTGTCTTGTTAAAAGATAAGCGAGGCGAGGATTCTAAGGGCAAGGATATCTTTGGCTATCAAGTTCTCGAAGGACAACAGAGACTTATTACAACTTTGTTCCCATTCTTAAATGATGAATGGACATTGCATGGTTCAGTTGAGCCAGTAGAAGTTGAGGGTTTTACATATGATATCGCCGGTAAGAAATATTCAGAGCTTGAAGAGGAGCTTCAGGATATTATCAAAAACTACAGATTTACAGTACAGGCTATTGAGAATTATACGATGGAAGAAGCTGAAAAGTTGTACTTTAATATCAATAGTGGTGTAGCTCTCTCAGCAATGCAGAAAGGTAAAGCTAAGCTTGGCAATGAGCTGATGGAGTTTGTAAACACTCTGCTTTCAGGCAATTTCTTTACACAGGCTATTAATATCACAGAGAAACAGGCTCTCAAAGAAGATGATTTGCTGATGCTGATGCAGGGCATGGCATTGCTCGACCAGCGACACGAGCAGAGAGAGTTTAAAAATATCTCCGCAGCATCTATGCTTTCATATGCCGAGAGTATCAGAAACAGTTATAACGAGGAAAAACAGCAGATGCTTATGGAAATCGTAGATTACCTTGATTCTTCATTTGAAAACATGAATAAATTCCTGCGTAAAAACAATGTTCCTATTGTAATCGTGATGTCAAAGATAGCCATTGAGAACAATGTAAAGCCTGAGCTTTTCAAGGCATTTATCAATGATTTTTCCAACGCTTTATATCCTGCATATGAGGAGGCAAGTGGCTCTGGCAATATTAAGATTGCAAATGTTAATCAGAGACTCAAGGTTATGTTTGTTGCCATGTGTAACTACTTTGGCTGGAATATTGATGAAATAGGTAAACCCTTTGAAAGTGAAGATACATGGACTTGGGATGCAATAACTTCTGAAAACTCTGAGGTTGATGATGTTACAGCAAGTACTGATGAGGACTCGCCAGCTATGGGTAGTTTTATAAATGAGCCTACTGAAGAAGCTGTGGATACTGAAGATATGGACACAGAAGGCGATGATGCTGAGGAGGTTGTAGATGAAGCAGAAGAAAATTCAGGCATATCTGCTGAGAGTGAATAAGCTGTCGGGTGTAGTTTATAAAGGCTATCTTGCCGAGGTTGATAACACCTTGGAGGCTGAGCAGAGATATGTTAATTTTAATGAAGCCAATGGTCTTATCGCAGTAGTCAGTATCAATAATAACATTGATGTAATCTGCAGTGATGAGGGCAAAATCAGAAATTTTCCAATCAACAGATTCTTGGTTAGTGATGATGGTGTTGTTCTTGATATGTTAGTTGGAGATATTATGTGTGTAAGACATAACAGTGATGGCGAATTCACATCAATAAAAGAAGAGGATATTCCTATTATTGAGAGTCATTTGATACCTTTGATGCCAGATAAAATGATAGATTACGAGGAGGCAAAGTAATATATGTCATGTTCAATCGATAAAAAAGAAGTTTATTCAGCGAGGTATCCTAAAGGGACTATTGTAGAGCTTACAGAGCCTATTGATGATAAGTACAGCCCAAAACCAGCAGGGAGCAGATTTAAAGTTGAATACGTGGACGATGCTCTACAATTACAAGGGAGCTGGTTGCCACCAGCATCAGGCAGTATTGCTATTGTTATAGAGCATGATAAATTCAAAGTAGTATCATAAGCATATAAATAAGCGACTGTTTTGATTCAGTCGCTTTACTTATACAATCTATTCATGGTGAGAAGTATCGGGCTTTTTGTATTCTATAAGAGCTGATATATCCACATCTAGATAATCGCATAACTTACAGATTAGGTTGGTGTCCATTCTCTGGAATTCATCTCGGCAGTATCTGTTGAAGTTACTGCGAGGAATATCTAAGTCTTTGCATATTTTGTTTTTAGAAATACCTTTATCTGCAAGTATTTCATTTATGCGTAAGTGTAAAGAACCATAGTTGCACATGAAAATTCTCCTTTACTTTTTACCATAAATTGTATATAATAAGTGCTGATACAATAACTCACTATATAGATACTCACTATATAGTGAGTATGGCATAAAACATGTAAAATATAAGGTTTTACATAATATTCAAAAGAAGGAGAGATATGTTTTATGAGAAAGAAAAAGTTTAAAGCCACAGCAGTTGCTCTGGCTATGGCAGCAGTAACTGTATTTTCAGTTGGAAATACACCAAGTGTAAAAGCTGCTGATGTAACGGACAAGTCAGCTATAAGTATTCATGTTGATGGGGATTATGAAGAAAAGTCGCTTTCAAAAGCTGATAGGGAAGCAATTGCTAATCAGTTGGGATATGAATATTTTGGAGGAGATGTTGTCGTATGCGGTAGTAATACAACAGCATATGTTGACTGGGAAAATAGCAGTATCCCATATTGGAAGGCATATGACTCATTTGTATTAGTTCCAGTTTTATCAAGAGATGATAATGGCAATCTTGTAATAGAGAAAAATGAAGATGGCTCATTAAAGACAAAGATAAATGGTGCATTAGGCTGGAAGGGTAGTAAAAGTGGACCTGCAATTATATATGACGGCACTTCAGAATTTGGAAAGGTTACTGGAAAAAGATTCAATATTCTTCCAAAGGAATATTGGTCAGAAGATTCAAATTCAGGCTGTATAAACCAGAATATGGGTTCTAGAGAAATTGGTTATAATGGTGTTATGGCTGACGATGCATATATCATTAGAGTATATTATACAACAGATGATTTAGGAAATCTTCAAGTGGCTAGTGGACTTGAAACATGGGGAGACGACAATACAGATACATATGGTGCAAATATATCAGATGCTGATTGGAATAAATATTACACGTTGGAAAACAGAGTCAGTTCTTATGTAGATTATTGGTTCCTCCCAGAAGGTGTATCAACAGTATTAAACTTTGAAGATGAGACTCCAGCTCCATCTCCAAGCGAGGATAACTACACAGTTGATTTAGGAGATTCACAGACTATTTCTGCCGATACATTTGCTACAATCTTAGCTGAGAATGCTACTAAAGATGTTGTTATCAAGTCAAATAACAATGTAACATTCACATTTGCAAAAGGAACTATGGCAAGTGTAGATGGAAAGACAGAATATGATTTTTCTACATCAATCAACAGTGCTTATGTAGCTACAATGCCATCATATATTACAAAGGATAATTTTGTATCGCAGATTAACTTTAATTATTCAGGCAAGTTACCGGGAACAGCAAACATCCGCTTCTATGCAGGAACAGAGTATGCAGGTCAGACACTTTATTATTCACTTATGAATGCTGACAATACTTTTGCAGAGGTTCAGGCTGTAGTTGTAGATGCTGATGGTTATATGACTGTAAAGCAAGACCATTGTTCAAGCTATGTTGTAACAAAGACAGAGCCAAAGTTACCAAGCAACGATGATACAAAGACTGATGATGGAAATAACTCTAATAATGGTGGTTCATCTGATAATGGAAATACTTCTAATAATGGAAATGCTTCTGCATCAGATAACAATACATCATCTGGAAATACTACTGTATCAACAGATAATAACACATCATCTGCAAATACAACAGCTACATCACCAAAGACTGGCGATATGACACCAATCGCAATTTATGTTGTGATTGCAGTTGCAGCTATGGGAGTAATCGTATTTGTAAAGAGACGCAAAACAGCTTAATTGAATATTATGAGCATAGTCAGACCAGTGATTCTTCGGAGTTACTGGTCTTTTCTTATGTCTGCATATCTGACAGTATCAGGGGTACTTTTTATTGGTTTTTAGCTTGCATTTTCGCCCCATACAGCCCTTAAAATCGTGTTGCCTTGTAACTGTGCCACCTGCTATTAAAAGTGGCACAAATCGGCTTTAGCGAAGTTACGCCATTTCTGTAACAAATTACGACCTTGTGAAAAGCACTGTTTCTATGGGATTTCTGCCATATATTTGTCGAGGTGTTCCAGCCACAAATATATCCATCTGAAAACTGTCAGTTAAAATATGTCGAGTGAATATTTCTTGTGTGTATTGTATCTGATATGATTTTTCATCCGTAAAATCGGCGGAGAGCCAGTTTAACTATGGCAGGCAGTGCATTTTTTAGCAGTCGGCATATGGTGGCAGTTCTCATTTTCTATATCATTTACCGCATCTGTTGGTGCAGTCATTTTGCTGGAGTTTTTTTGTGAAAATTGGATATTTGATTCCGGCAAGGAGTTTATTTACATATTCGTTAGTTTGATTTCACTATGTAGTATTAAATAATTTAGTGAGTTGAAATTTTATAAATATTTTAATTTCATGGTGGTAGATTAATTTCAGAGTTAATTCACTAGTAGTAAAACGGATGGATTATTAGTGATTATAGGATTTAAGTATCCCTCTACCTACTGCGGGAATTCCTGTCTATCCCTATCAGTCAGTGCATTTATCCCAGCAGTTTCGTATAGCACCTGTAGATGCCCATTTTATCAGCCTTGACAGTTCGTAGCGAGGCACAAACACCCAGCAGTACCGCCAATCTTTGGCTATTGCTTGGGTGCTTTTTATTGCCCACACAGGCTCTTTTGCTGTGTACTGGCTTACTACTTCCAGTGCTGTAAAATAACGCCATTTTGGGCTGATATGGTGCGTTACAGGGGTGCTTTTTCGGGAAAAGTGAAGCTGATTCGTCTGTACTCTGTAGATACGACCATATAATAATTTTATACGACCTCAAGCTCCAAGCTGTGCTACAATATAGAAAACGCAGTAAGGAGCTTTTTATATAATGTATGGCAGTAAAGAGATAAAGATTGCTCTCAGGAAGTATATTGCATCCACAGGAAACAAGACGATTGACGAGCAAAGTGTTATAGATATATTGGATAAAGGTAGAAATAGGGATTTTTACGCATCCAGCAAGGTAATAAAGGAAATCAGGCAGCAATTTGGGGTAGGTCAATCCATTCCAGAATGGCTTAGAATGCTGACTTTCAGGCTTATCTATGATTATTTGTCCATAGAATATGAAAAGAAGATAGCATATGATTCTAAGGAAGAGAACAGGAAGAAGAGAAAATTTTACAAAATGCCAACACAAATATCATTGCTGGAGGCTCTTGGATTAAATAAGAAAGTATTTGACAGGACTTCATCGTGGAAAATGTATTCCCCAGAAATGAAGTTAAGGCAAAGCAGATACAAAGCTTTGAGCATTCCTTTTACCTATGCAGAGACAGAAACAAAACCTATATATGTAGCTATGTTACATCATATTATTTCAGAGTCAAAGGTTGCTACAGATACATTTGTAGATGTCTTTGGTAAAATGGGGTATGTGCCAGCCTTTTGTGCTGAAGGCTATGCTAAAAAAGTGATGCTTACACCAAATGCTGATTTATTTACAAAATACTATAAGGGTATAACAGATAATCCAATAAAAACATATGAGTTAATTCAAGGGTATGGAGATATTGCAAAAGAAATCTTAGAAAGTCTTGATGGTCTACGGGGTAGGGATAAGCTGAATGAATTTGAGAGGAGATTTTATAATTATAAAACAGTACCTATATTATGTGGCATGAAAGAGCTTAAAATAGAACATGATTTCTGTAAGTATGCAGCATTAAAGTTTTGTGATATGTGTTTTAATATGCCATACTGGAAACAAGGTAGCATAATAGATGGAGAATATGTTAAAAGGTTTGATTCACAAAAAGCTATCAATAAGATATTTGAAATCACATTGGATGATTTCCTTACATATGCTAATGCTTTAAAGAAAGTTGATTGTAGAAATGCAGATGATTTTGGGGTAGTGCAAGATTTCCTATATAATTATGATAACTTGGATGACATTGACATCTCTGAGCAGGAATTTGAAATAGTATTTAAAAAGCTTAACTTAGACAAGAAGTCATTATTATATGTAGACATACCAAAATACAAAGAATATGACAGGTATGATTTAGATAATTACTCTGATGATGAGACAGCTTTGAAAATAGAAGAAAACATTATGAGCTTCCTGTTTAGATATGAGGGCGATTGGATAATGACTCTTAAAGAATATTCATTTAATGATGAGGATGCTCATGACCACTATAATGATATGATTAAGATGTTGATGGATTCCCATAGAAAACTGTACATATATAAGTGCAGCATAGAAGATTCTAATATAAGCACTGGCATAAGTTTTGTTACAACCATAAATTTTGACAAGCTACTGGTAAAGGAATTTGAGGACAAGTATCATATAAAAGTTTATAATGCTGATAAAGGTGAGAAGGATGCTCAGGAAAAAGATAAAACTAAATACAGGTTAAGCAAACAGAGCATATAATAATTTCAATTAAGGTAGAGACATGGACAACTCCGTGTCTCTATTTTTTTGAGTTTTTATATAAAGTACACCCTCAAATTGCAAAATACAAAAGGGGTAGAGCCAGAAAGCCCAGTAAATAAGGGCTTTAAATAAAAAATAAAGTTGTTTTTATGAAAGTGACCAGTGCTCCTTTATTAGATATAGTGGATACATAATCAATAATGGTTATTGATTAAAAAACAAAATTTTAAGGAGGACATTATTATGCCAAAGAATTTTAAGAACAGTGTAAAAAATATTACTATCACAGTTGAGGATGCAGTAAAGAAGTTAAAGAGCAACGAGTATAGCGTTGATTTTATTGCTCAGAGAAGTGACGAGCAGTGGTCTGATGAACAGAAGGTTAATCTTCTAGATTCTATATTTTGTGGAATTGTTCTCCCTGATATGGTTATCGTTCAGTGTGAAGGCAAGGATGAGGTGATTGATGGTAAGCAACGTTTAACAACATTAAAGAATTATATTAACAATTTATTTGCACTACCAAAGAATATTATCAATAAATATGGAGATCCAGCAGATGACGACAAGAAATTTGATGTTTTATCTGATGAATTGAAAAAGATAATTCAGAAAACAGAGATTAAGATTACTTATTACGAGAACTGTACCAGAGAAGAGGCTGTTCTGCTTTTTAATCGTTATAACAGTGGAACTCCATTATCAAAAGCTCAGAAAGCTAGAGGCAAATTTAGTGATAATACAATCAAGTGGACAACAGAAATGACAAGAAAGCCAATTTTTAAAGAGCCAATTTTAAAGCTTACTTCTAAGCAGAAGAGAGAAGAAGTTCAGTCAGAGATGCTGTATCAGAGCATTTACCTTATTGATTGCTATTTAGGAATCAATGGTAAGGAACGTCACGATTTCAAGAACCTTTCAAGTGACACTATGAATAAATATTGTGAAGATACGATAGAGGAATTTTCTGATGATGAGCGTAAATCTATTGCTAAGACATTGGATTATGTAAGCGAAATTTCTGGAAATGGTTTAAGAAAGTCATTGATTCCATTTGTTATCTTATTTGGAAATTATGCTATCCATAATGGTATTAGTACTGAAGAATTTAGTGAGTACGTTAGTCGTATTGAATCTGAAGTTTTAAAAAATGAGGAATATAAAGAGAAATGTAAGCAGGCAACTATTTCAAAGAAAAGTGTAAAAGATAAGATGAAGTATTACAAAGATTTATTTACTACAAAATTTAAAAAGTTTGACCTCTTAGATATGGAGCTTTCTGAGATTTCAGCAAAGGATATTGATGAGAAATCTAAAGATAGTAATAAGAAAACCACTAAGTCAAAGCCTGTAGTTGACAAGGAGGTTACTGAAACTACTGAGGTATCCACTAACTCTGAAGCTACAAAGGATACTGCTGAAGTAGCAAGCACAGATGTTTCCAGTGATAATGGGGTATCCTCAGAAGCAACTGCTGATGCTTCATCTGACACATCTGTGGCAACAAATGAAGATAGTGCATCTGATTCGTCAGAAGCAGATGCAGATCCTGCAAAGGATGTTTCAGATGGAACAGAAGTTGTTGCGTAAAACAAATATTAATAGGTCTGTCGGTAACATTTTATATGTACCGGCAGACAGAAAAAATAATACATAGATAGGAGAAATTTATTATGAGAGAAGAGATTACAATGATAAGTAGTGATGAAAACAGAAAGGTAATTATAAGTAAGTATACATATGATGGTTGCTCTATCAAGATGTATTCCAATGGCTTTTGCCAGATGGAATTACTTACATATGAAGACTTATTTCAATTGAGTAAGAAGCAGTTACGCATTCGCCATTGTATACAATTAGTTAATAGATTTTTGGAAGATGGTATAGAAGATTTGAGTTTTGATGATATAGATGAACTGCTAAAGGCAAACAGGGAATATATGAATTGTTTTATTGAAATGCTCTTTGAAAATACATTAGAGATTGCAAAAGGCTTCGGTGGTATAGAATTTAGCACTGCATCGATTGATGTGTTGGGAAAGGCTTTAATCAATACATCACACAAATATGAGAAAGTATCATATAAGGAACTGGCAAAGTTAAGTACCGCAGAAGCGTTTTATAAGTTTTCAGGCTGGGATATGTATGACTTTGTAAATAGTTCTTTGAGTTATAGGAGAAAGAATGAAGAAGCAGAAAGTGCATTTGATTATGCAATGGACTATGTTGAGGTGGATGGCATATCGCTTTATATGTATCACGATGTATTGAATATACTGAAGAGTAATGAGTACCTTAGAAAAGTGGATTTCTTTAGCTCTGGTAAGGTATTAAAGCTGGATAATATTCAAGTAAATATGAAATTAGAGCTGGCAAGTACGAAGTCATTAGAAAAAAAGGTAGTGCTTACTTATATTCATGAGGATTGCACACCTGAGTTTTTGGTGCTGTAACTGCAGTTATTTTGAAAGTTCTTGCTGTGGTTGTTTGCTCTTATATTATGGATGAAATAATTAGGTGTCTATGATATAATTGATCTTAGATTTTAGTGTCAACGAAGATTGATTTTGAATATAAGGAGCTTTTTACAATATGACAGATAGAGAGCAGAAAGCAGCAGCGAAAACATTTGCTGAGGAGTGGAAAGATAAAGGTTACGAGAAAGGTCAGAGTCAACCATTTTGGCTGAGTTTATTAAGAGATGTATTAGGAATAGAGCATCCAGAACAATATATATCTTTTGAAGATAGAGTTTTCTTAGGACATACATCCTTTATAGATGGGTACATAGCTGACACTAAGGTTTTAATTGAGCAAAAAGGAAGTAATAAGAACTTAGATGAACCTATTAAGCAGTCTGACGGAACATTGTTGACTCCCTTTCAACAAGCTAAGAGATATATTACTGAATTACCAGTAAGTAAACATCCTAACTGGGTTGTAACGTGTAATTTTAAGGAATTTTATGTATATAATATGGAACAACCAAGTGGAGAGCCTTTAAAAATAGAGTTAGCAAACTTAGGTAGGGACTATTATCTATTACAGTTCTTAGTTAATAAGGAAAACTCTGAGTTAAACCGTGAAATGGAAATATCACTACAGGCTGGTGACCTTATAGGAGAATTATACGATGAAATTCTTAAACAATATAATAATCCTGCTGATGATGAAGTATTAAAAAGTTTAAATGAGCTTTGTGTGCGTTTAGTATTTTGCTTATATGCTGAGGATGCAGGTATATTTGGTAGGCATGCAATGTTTCATGATTATCTTGCCGGGGTAGGCACTAATAATGTCAGAGATGCTTTAGTAGAGTTGTTTAGAATATTAGATACCAAAGAAGAGGACAGAGACCCATATGGAAATCCAGACCTTTTAGCTTTTCCATACGTAAATGGTGGGTTATTTGCTAATGAGCATGTTATCATACCAAGGTTTAATGAAAAGATAGTTGATATTCTATTAAATAAATGCTCTTCAAACTTTGATTGGAGCGAGATAAGCCCTACAATATTTGGAGCTATATTCGAGAGCACATTAAATCCAGAAACTCGAAGACATGGTGGAATGCATTATACTGATGTTGAAGATATTCATAAGGTTATTGATAATCTTTTCTTAGATGATTTGTTGGTGGAGTTTGATAATATTTGTTCTTTAGGCGTGGTAAAAACTCGTAAAGAGAAACTTGAGAAATTTCAGGAGAAGCTTGCAAACCTTAAATTCCTTGATCCAGCATGTGGTTCAGCAAATTTCTTAACGGAGAGTTATATTTCTTTGCGTAGACTTGAAAATAAAGTTATTAGGGAAATTTTAGCTTGCGAAAAGGGTAATTTTGCAGGTCAGATAGTGTTAGGAGTAGCTGTTAATCCTGTGAAGGTTTCAATTAGTCAGTTTTATGGTATTGAGATAAACGACTTTGCAGTGACAGTTGGTAGGACTGCTCTGTGGATAGCAGAGAGTCAGATGTTACATGAAACAGAAGAAATAATACATATGAATTTAGACTTCTTACCATTAAAGACTAATGCTTACATACAAGAGGGAAATGCTTTAGAGATAGATTGGAATGATGTTATATCAGTTCATGAATTATCATATATAATGGGAAATCCCCCATTTGTAGGCGGTATGTATATGAGTAGTGAGCAAAATTATGAGATTAGAAAATTATTTGGTAAAGTAAAAGGGGTAGGTGAATTTGATTATGTTACTGGTTGGTATAAGAAAGCAATAGAGTACATAAAAAATAATCACAATATTAAGTGTGCCTTTGTTTCTACTAATAGTGTATGCCAAGGTAGTTCCGTAATTACGTTTTGGAAACATTTGTATGAAAGTTATCAATTACATATTGATTTTGCGTATAATACTTTTGAGTGGGGGAATAATACTAAAAATAAGGCTAAGGTACATTGTGTAATTGTAGGATTTTCTCTAGGGGCAGATACAAAGAAAAAGAAGCTCTATTCAGATAATAATGTTTATCGATTATGTGAGCATATAAATCCATATCTTACAGACACTGATGTTATTTTTATAGAGGCAAGAAATAAACCAATATGTAATGTACCAGCAATGAGGTTTGGTAGTATGCCAAGAGATGATGGTGGTTTTGTGTTATCAGCAGAGGAAAGAGTTGCGTTAATAAAATCTGAACCATTAGCGGAAAAGTGGATTAGACCTTATATAGGAGCATCAGAGTTTTTAAATAATAAGGAAAGATATTGTTTATGGTTGGTTGGAGCTGACCCATCTGAATTGATGAGTTGTCCAACTGTAAAGAAGCGTGTGGAGCATATAAGAGAGTTTAGGTTAGCATCAAAAGCTGAAGGAACTAGAAAGTTTGCAGCAACACCAACTTTATTTTGCCAGATAGCACAACCAAACTCAGATTATATAATTGTACCTGAGACTTCATCAGGAAAACGTAGATATATACCTTTAGGTTTCATGAGTAGTTTTGTAATAGCAAGTAATTTAGTATTCTTAATACCAAATGCAGGTTTATATGAATTCGGGGTACTCATGTCAAATGTACATAATTCATGGATGCGTCTTGTAGCTGGTAGATTAAAAAGTGATTTCAGATATGCAAAAGATATTGTTTATAACAACTTCATTTGGTGTGAACCTACACCAGAGCAGAAAGCCAAAATAGAGCAGACTGCTCAGGGTATATTAGATGCACGAGCATTGTACCCAAAAAGTAGTTTATCAAAGTTGTATGACGAAAATTTCATGCCACCAGAACTCAGACGAGCCCATCAGTTAAATGATAAAGCTGTAATGGAGGCATATGGTTTTACAAGAAATACAGATGCATATAAAAGTGAATCAGCTTGTGTAGCCGCATTGATGAAATTATATAAAGAAAAGACTCAGGGGTAGTCAATATGTTTACAATAGATGATTTTAATATAGAGTTTAATGATTCCGATGAATTTACTTCACTTACTTTTGATGAGTTGGATTTTGACAACATATTTAGTTTAGACTTGTTTGGTAAAGATGAGTTTAGTGCTATCATATATTTGTATTATATGGAGTATGATAATGCTATAACATTTAATTTAGTCTATACAGGTAATTGTGAATTCAGCCCATCTTACAGCATAGAGTTAGATGAAAACAGTGATGTAAAAGCATCTATTTTGGATGCTTTGAATACTGCAGCAGAGTATTATGACCAGGATTTAGCTAATTTTTTCCTGTCAGATGAATACAGGGATAGTGAATTAGGTGAGTATATTCATATGTGTAGTAGAACAAATGAAGATATATTACATATAGCAGATATAATAAGAAGAGGTTGCCTAGATTTCAAACTAGACCCTAAATTTGATTTACATTTTACCAAATATAGGGTAAAGAAATCAGATGAAGTAGTACCTATTGATTTAGATGCTTTTCTATATGACCATATTTTAAAAGTAGACTATTAAATATAAGAGACATTGCTCTTTCAGGAGTATTAAGTAGCCGCATTAATGAAAATATATAAAGAAAAAATTCGAGGAATGTGATATATATGCTGATTGATGTATCTGATGCTAGTACAATACCAATAGAAGTTAAGAATAAAATATACCAGTCATTTTCAGCTTTATCGAATGATGTGGTTAATAGAATAAAGTGTCAAAAAGCAAATCACAATAACGACATATTGTGTGCTATTGAGGATTATTATGGACCTTTTAGAGCTACAAGGTTTTACGATGAGTTGAATACTGTTTTAGAAAAATATGACCTCATATGTTATCATGCTACAAAAGTATGCTCAAAGAGTATATTATTGAAAACTGGACTTAAAACTAATGATTGGGATGTTTATTGTTCAAATCTTAAAAGTGCTTATATGAATATGAAATTCCCTGATGAAGAGATACAAAAAGCAGTAGATATTGTAAAAGGTGAGTACAATAGAAAGTATGCAGGTCATGATAGAAAGGCACAAGTGTGTTTCTTTACTAATATGTCGATGTTTGAAGGTGAGTATGCAGCATATGATCAGTTTTGTGAAAGTATTGGAGGAGAATTGGCTCGTTGGGCTTTGAAAGATAAATATCCAAATTTATATAAGCCATTAAAAGAAAATGGTAAAAGTTGTATAGTAAAGTTTAAACTTCCATATGCTAATATTGCAGATTATGAGAAAGATAGCACTGCATATCAATTTGTAATATATTATGCCGGTGTATATTTTTGGAATAAGGAATATGATATTGAATTTGATGGCAATACGCAATTTGATGTTCCGCCAGAAGATATACTTGATATAATAGATTACAACAAAGATATTGATTATTAATGTGTCGGGTAGTTACCATTGCGGTAGCTACCTTTTTTTGTAAAATATTAACCTTACATAAATTAAGAAGAAATTTGTAATAATATGTGCCTTGGTTAATTTGAGAAGTGTCTTGCCTGTTCATAAACAGTATTTTCTGTTTTTTTCTATTCTAATTTTGATTTTTGTTTTCTCTAAATTAAATTCAGTCATAGCTTATTTAAAATATGTCTTAGCTTATGAAATTGAATATTCTATGGTTTGTCTAAATTTCTGCTATGATGATATGAGTAGAGAATAGTTGAGCTTCGCAAGTGAATATTATCTGTAAGTAATCTAAGAAATATAAAGATAGCTAATTCCATGTGAAATCTCATAGGCATAATATCATCTCAAAAATATAATATTATATTCTGCCGAGCAAGTATGTCTTGGCTCTAGTATCTTTGTATCTAAATATTTCCTGTGATTTTCCAGTCAAATATATCATGCATTCCCAGTTATGTAGTTAAAGCTAATATTTGCATTTCCCAACAGCTTATGGGTAGTTATAGATGCATCGGGAAACTAAGGCTGACTTCCCGATGCTCAATCTTATTGTATCTTTGATGTAAAAGCAGATGCCTGTGAAACAAATGTCTGAAAAGGCTTTGTTTTATGGCATTTTAACAAGGAAAATCCGCTACCACAGAATTTGACAAATTTCTGTGAGTGATGCAGTAGGATGGAGGTACAAAATTATGAATGCAGGAAATATTTTTGAGGCATTTTTCTTGGCAAAAGAGAAGATTGCAAAGGAGCCTGATATTTTTTCAGATCCTGAGTACATGAAGATACTTCAGTCTGTCAAAAAATATTTTGACAGTTTCGTCTGGGTGTCGAACCCTATGGACAGACTGATATATCTATATGCTGGTAAAGGTTATAACAACAATGCAGTAGCTGATTTTATTGGGGTAAATGTGAATACTTACCGCAGCAGAGTATCACGAGTATCTACAAAGTTGTCAGGTCTGCTCTTTGATGGTCAGAGGCTGATTGATGCTTGTGTATATGCACCAGTTGAGGAGATAGCAAAGACAAGAGCTTATATTGACCAGCTTAATAATAGGTTGGTTATTGGCAAGGAATTGTCAAATTATATGCTTGAAAAAATTCACAATATTACTGTGGATTCTGTTCAGGAACAGCCAATCACAGAAGTGGAGAAGTTTCAGGCTCTTATGCTTGTAGCCCACTTTAGTGAACCTGCTATTGAGAGCAAGTTATCGGAGGTAAAGCCTGAAGCTCTTGCTTTTATTATGAATGAACTTTTCAGTTCTGATAGTTCTGAGTGGAGCATCTATTATAAGAAAATGCAGGATAAAGTATCTCATCTTGCTGTTCCACCACAAAAGGTGATTGATTACTGTAAAAGTGAATAGTAATGTATTGTTGGACTGGTTCTCTGTAGCCAGTCCTTTTTCTCTTTATAATAGGAAGTAACGCACTTCTTTGTATCTGCATATTTCTTTGAACTTGTCTTTTTTCTATATGATTCCCTTGCTATGAAGCATAACCAACAAATACTGTTGGCACTTTTTGTGAAATAGTGATTATTCCAAGCACCTATGAACAGAGTTATAGTAGGACACCACAGGAAGTCGTATATTCACAAAATAAATGGTGTAACTTTGTATTTGGCTCGACATTCGCATTATATGGTCTGATGGCGGATAGTCTGGCTGGTCTTGGAACAAGGGCACACAGCTCAATCTGTGCGGTCGGTTTCAAGGTCTTAAAATATGTATTAATCGACCTTTGTGATAAATGCGGTGTTTGTGTGATGTTGTCAGTATCATGGGTAGTTAATACGCACTCCTATGCGTGTTTATACGACTTCTGCAAATCACTTAAAGAAAGGAGTTGCTTGTTTATGAATAAGAGATGCGTTGCTCTTACAGATGAGCAGTATCGTGAGAGTATCAGCTTATTGCGTTCAGGATTTATTCTTGATGAGAAACTTATCAAACCTAATGAGAGGATTGCAGCAGTTGAGGTTCTCCAAGCTACCTTAGGATTACGACTTGGAGATACATTAAAACTAAAAATGTGTTCCTTTATCAAAGATGGTTCTCGCTACCGCTTAGACATCAAAGAACAGAAGACTGGAAAAATGCGTACATTTACAGTTCCTATTGAGGTGTACAGTTTTATTCAGGATTATGCTATTTCCAATAACATTGGAGCTGATGCCAAGCTCTTTGATATTTCTGAGAGACAGGTGGAGCGTCATATGAATAAGGTATTTACCAAGATGGGACTGCCTTTAAGACAATATGGAACGCATAGTGCAAGAAAATTATTTGCCACTAAGGTCTATGTGGAAAATGATTACAACATAGAGCTGGTGAGAGTATTACTCCAGCATTCCAGTGTTGTTACGACACAGAGATATATTGGTATCCAGCAGAAACAGGTTGAGGATGCCCTTGCTGGTACAGTTGTGAATTTAGTTTAGGAGGTACAGCAATGACAGTAGAAGAAGCTATCAGAAATTATGTAGATGAAAACGATCAGTATGAGCTATATGAGGGATACTCAGGTCGAGGAATGTTTGGTCGTAAGTGCTTGGGTGTAGTTGTAAAGCAAGGTTGTTCTTTCATGGATTTCATTATAAACCTTACAAGATATATGGATAATTATGATGTTGATGATATTGATTTCAAGCTGGAGGGAGCTACATACGATAATCTTGGACTGGATACTGTAGTTTACTTTCCAAATATAGGGGGGTGATGATGTATGACTAAGTTAGCAAAATGGCATGTTGAAGAAATTTTATAAAATTTTGTGTTGGGAGGTTTTCCTGTAAAGGATGATGATAGGTTCTTAGCTTGCTCATCTATTCTTACATCTATGATTGATACTGTTGAGGTTGATGAGCCTAACAAGGCTTTTATTTTCCATACAATGTCTGGTAGTGAATACCTTTGTCCATTCGAGGATATTAGATGGACTGATAGGTTTGCTGAATTTTCCAAAGACAATTTGGAGCGTTTGAATATTTCACGAGCCTTTGTAGACGAAGCAATAAAATTAGCCCATGAAAAAGAAAGTTCTTTTGTTGCTTGGTTAGAGAAGGAAATCTTTAATGGAGATTTATTCATTGAAATAGGAGCTGGTGGCATTTTAAATGTTCATTTTAAATATGAAGATAAAGTTCATCGCTTAAGTAATCAGATACATATGGGAATGTTTAAGGATTCTTATCTATACCAGCTTTCAGGGATAGTTGATTTTCGTCATTATGAATTTATTGGCGGTTCAGTAAACACTTACCATATGAGCGATTCAATTAAGAGATTGGTTGTAAACAATATAGGCAGCAGACCTGTAACTATAGACAATGTAGTTTATAAACATGGAGTAACTGTTACGCTTGTAACTGAAGAAAACCATCCAGAAGGACTGATTAGTCCTGATGCATTCAATGGAAAGAGTTTACTTAGTGATTTTATGGAAGGAGTTGATTTGCTTGATTAAAGTTATTCTTTACCACCCGGGACAATATGCAATTCTCAAAGATGAAACCTACAAAGTATGTGAGAGTACCTATGGATTATTTGAGATATTGTCATATAGAGAAGATTTTCCTTTTAGGGATGAAGCATCTATATCTTTCCTTAAAAGAAGAAATGTTCACTTTTTAAGTGATAGCGACAGATATACAGTTTGTAGCGGAGGGGTAGACAATTTCTTTCCTATTACCACATTAAACAGGTGTGAGCAGGAGGGACTTATCCTAATTTATAACTCACTGAGAGGCATTTATACGCATGCGTCTCATCTTGATGATTTGGTTATCAATGCTTTAAAGAAATTAGATATTGATATCTTGCTTGCAGTATGTGTGGATGAGGATTATGTCTATGGTATTTTATCTGCAGTAAAAGATTTTGAAGCAGTTAATTTTGACTATGGTGAAAACTTATTTACTTTCTGTCGTAAGTTTGATTATGACTGGAAACGAGATCTACCAGATATAGCTAAATGTATTGGCTATAAGTATGATAAATATGTTCCTCTTACATATTACTCACAATGGTTTGAGGCTGGTGTTATGTGTAATAAGAAGATATTAGCTTCGGCAGCAGTGTATGATAGAGAATTTTTTAGCAGGAGACTGGCTATTATGCTGATTGATTTTATGAAAGATGATTCTGTAAAGTTATCAAAAGTCAATTCAATAAAAAATCCTGATTTAAGGCTTATATTGGATGAGCTGCCATCTGTTGCTGATGATGTAAAAAGAACTTATTTCTTGGTAATAGATGTTGATGAGACCATTCGCAGTGCAAGCGAGATTGTTGAAAAATGTGTTTTTGGCGGTTGGATTAATAAAGAGTATGTTGAGCTGTTTGATACAATCAATGCATTACAGCTCTTTAAAGCTTTAATTCCAGATATTCTGCGAAGGGAGATGATTTTATGTGGCTGAGTTACCATATTCCTTGTTTCTATATTAATCGGGGCAGTATATGTGCCTGTTTCAACAAAGATTTCAAAGCAGAGCTTTTAAAAGGCTTACAAAAAGAGGGAGTTACCTATATTAAGCTGGAAACAGTCAAAGTAAAAATGGGTGATGATTTTGTTGATGAGGAGATTTTAAGTTTTTATACAGATGATAAAAATACACATGAAAAACTACAGGCTTTCCTCGATATTTTTGATGATGCAGTTAATAAGTATGAGTCAGATTTAAAACAGAACTGTTATTTCTTTGAATTTGATGGTTGTATGTTATATGTGTATTGCTCAGGGGGAACTACAAGAAAACGTGGTCGTATTTCACCAGTAATTAGAAAACTTGAAGAAGTATGGAGAGAGCATCCAGATCTGCGTTTGGGACAGCTTTTGATTGATTGTGCAGGTGACAAGGATTTATTTAACTTGGAGGATGACGAGCTGATGGAGGCACTGGAAAGGTTTGGTGATAAGTCTGGTGTTTTATATGACTCAGAAAAACAGGGGTAGTTTTTGCGAAAAATACAATAAGCGATTTCGGTGTTTTTATTTATAAAAGTTGAATAATATAGCCTTTTTTTTATTAGATTTGCGGAGAATTCAACAATATACGGAGTTGGGAAAAGTTCATTAATTTTTATAATATTTGGAGTTTCATATTCAGTTGCCCTATTCATAGCGGTTCTTCTTTTTTGGGAGGAATACGTCTATTTTTAGGAGGTATTCAGAATATGAATGCAATTTATTTTACAGCTATGGAGGTGGCATCTATGTTGGGTGTTTCCAGAGGACAGGCATATAAGCTTGTTAAAGGAATGAACGAGGAACTTGCTAAGAAAGGATATATTGTTATTCCAGGAAAAGTTCCTAAAAAGTATTTTAATGAGCGTTACTATGGTGGTGTTAGTAATGTTGTAGAAAGTGAGGTGAAATAATATGGGACAGGGTAGTTTTAAGCAAGAGAAAGGCTCTAAAACATGGTCAGCTCAATTTAGTTATAAGGATTATTATGGAAATACAAGAAGAAAGCATAAACGGGGCTTCGCAACAAAGCGTGAAGCTATACAATTTAGGAATGAATTTGTATTGAAGCAGCAGTCAAATATAGATATGAGCTTTGCTTCATTTATAGAAAAATACAAGGAAAACATGTACTCAGACCTGCGTGATAGTACAATTGCTACTAAAACGCATATGATAGAACTGCATATATTGCCATATTTTAAGAATATGAAGGTGTCTGAAATTACAGCTTTAGATATTAAAAGATGGCAAAAGGAGATTAAAAAGAAAGGTTATTCAGAAGCATATTTATGGTCTATAAATACACAGCTGAATGCTATCTTTAATCATGCGATTAAGTTCTATAAACTCAGCTATAATCCATGTAAAGGAGCTGGGTTTATGGGAAAATCAAAATCAGGTAATATGGGAATTTGGTCAAAGGATGAGTTTGAGCAGTTCCTTGAGGCTGTGAAAGACAAGCCTGTTATCTACAATGCATTCTTTTTAATGTATTGGACAGGTTTGCGAGTGGGTGAGCTTTTAGCTCTTGACATTAAAGATATTGACTTGGAGACAGATATTTTATCTGTTACTAAGTCACTTAATCGTGTTAAGGGTGAGGATATTATAAGCCCACCAAAGACTCAACGCAGCATTCGCAAAATCCGTCTGCCAAAGTTTTGCGTAGATAGGATGCGTGAGTATATAAATACATTATATGGAAGAACTTCAAATGACAGACTGTTTATAGTAACAAAGAGTCATTTGGAGAAAGAGATTAAACGTGGTGCTGATTTAGCAGGGCTTAAGCAAATCAGAGTACATGATTTGCGACATAGTCATGCATCACTTCTTATATCTAAGGGGGTTGACATTGCTACAATTTCAAATCGTCTTGGTCATGAGAAGATTAGCACTACATTGAACACATACAGCCATATGTTTGAGGCTAGTGCAGCAGGTGTTGCTGATATGCTAGATAACTTATATTCTGGAGAGGAGGATTGAAATGCCAGGAATTCACAAAAACAATACAATTTCATTTCGCCCTAGTGAGTGGGAACGTATAAATATAGAAGAGAGAGCAGCATTGAGTGGTATGACAAAAAAGGATTTTATTGCACATAGCTGTATATATTCTCACATTTGTGTAGTTGGTTCTAAAAATAATATCCAAAAGATTGTAGATGCAGTTGAGGAAATGAAGAATGTTATTAGTGAAATCGCCAGTAGGGAAACCTCTGGCGATTTTCCCTTGTCTGAAGAGAGCTTTCGTGAGATGAGCATGCGTTACACAGCAATGTGTCTGACGATAGTTGAAATTCTTGATGGTGCTTCATATCTGTTTGGGGTAGGCGATAAGAAATCGAGTTCGGTCTTGGAAAAAGAAGAACGGATGCAGCAGTTGTTTGAGACTCTGGACTTCGATTATCAAGGTGGTGATGTATAAGGTTAGTGGTGGGTAAATGGTGATTTTTATTTGGAGACGAGGGAGACATCGTGGATAATTCGGTATAAAAGGTCGTATTTTTGATGAAAAGTGTCGGAAAATCATGACAAATAATAAACTCGAAGCGGAGTTTGAGTGATGAAATGAACTTGAAAAATCCTTTATTTATGCTGGTTTCAAGCAAATTTGTTTAAGCATTGGCAACGATTTGGCAACATTTCGGGTATCACTCAATAGATAATTACATCAAAATAAAAGAAAGACCTTGCTGATTTTCAGATGACTTTTGCTATGGCAACTGAATATCGGCAAGGTCTTTTTATGCTTATTTCTGCTTTTGCTTTTTAGCTGTTTTCTTTTCTTCTTTCTCGATTTTCTGAAATTATTCCATAAGCATATCACTGACCGCCTGTGAGGGAACTTTCGCCCAATGATGCGAGTTATCCAGTTCCGGGTACTTATACCGCCACTGGTCGTATTCCTCTTTGGTAATTTCGCCCTGTTCCAGTTTGGCGGCTTGCTCCCGCCATGCGTGGAACATATTGAACATGGACGAATAGGTGGAATAGTCGGACTTGTCAAGGCGTAGGCAAATTTCCCCGTCAATCTCCCCGATTTTCAGCCCATACATATCTTCCAATGCAAAGAGCGTGTGCATAAGCCCTATATAGGTATCAATATCCGGCACTGTGAGGGCATGGGTGCTTACATCAAAGATATTCGCCATTTCTTTTACAAGGTCGTGTTTAGGTGTCCTCGCTTCGGTTTCATACTGTGCCATGCGGACATCAGAGGTCTTTCCGAGAAAACCGAGGATTTCGCCCAGCTGTTTCTGTGTCATGCCTTTTCGGTTGCGGAAAAATCGGATACGTTTGCCGATTGCCATAATAAAACCTCCGTTATTGTGAAGTGTAGTTGCGTTGTAAAGTCATGTAAGTTTGAGTAGGCTGTACTTTGCTTAAACAAATTTGTTGAACTTAGTATAACATGGTGCAATAGAAATAGCAAGAATAACTTAAATAAAAAAAGTTAAGATTCTCTTGAAAATCACTTAACTTAACTGAATTTATTTAGTATCATATCAACATAACTTAACTGAAAAGAGTTAAGAAAGAGAAGGGAGAGGGTATCTGAATGACAGAAAAATCTTTTATGACAGTGGAGGAAGTGGCAGCGGAACTGCGTGTGTCGAAGTCAAAAGCCTATCAGATTGTAAGGGAGCTGAACGCAAAAATGCAGAAACAGGGCTATCTGACGGTGGCAGGACGTGTGAACGCTACATTTTTTCATAAAAAAGTATGTTACAGCGAATAGGAAGGAGATGGTTTAAATGGCTGTATACAAGGACGACGCTACGGGAACGTGGCGGGTTATCTACCGCTTTACCAACTGGAAGGGGGAGAGGAAACAGACACAAAAGAGAGGTTTTGCAACAAAGAGGGAAGCGCAGGCGTGGGAACATGAAGCAATGCTCAAACAGGGAGCAAAACTGGATATGACTTTCGGCAGTTTCTTTGAAGTGTACGAAGCCGACAAGAAGCAGCGTGTCAAGGAAAGCACTTGGGAGTCCAAAAGCCATGTGATACGGACAAAGATTTTACCGTACTTTGAAAACCGCAAAATCGCAGAGATTGAAGCAAAGGACGTGATAGCGTGGCAGAATGAGTTGATGGCGTACCGGGACGAGAAAGGCAAGCCCTATTCCGCAGATTATTTGAGGACAATTCACGCACAACTTACGGCGATATTCAACCATGCAGTAAACTTCTATAATCTTCCCTACAATCCGGTAAGGCGGGCGGGGACGATTGGGAGTGAAGCCGTCAAGGAAATGGATTTTTGGACGAAAGAAGAATATCTAAAATTCTCCGAAGCCATGATGGACAAGCCCCGTTCCTATTATGCGTTTGAAATGCTTTATTGGTGCGGTATGCGTTCCGGCGAATTACTTGCACTCACGCCTGCTGATATTGATTTTGAGAAACAGACGGTTACAATCAGCAAGACTTTCCACCGTTCCAAAGGGCGTGACATTATCACAAGCCCTAAGACGAAAAAGAGCAACCGCACAATAAAAATGCCGCCGTTTCTGTGTGAGGAAATGCAGGAGTACATCAAAATGCTTTATGACATTAAGCCGGACGAAAGATTATTTACGGTTACAAAATCATACCTCAATCACGAAATGGAGCGTGGGGCAAAGCAGGCGGGCGTTAAGAAAATCCGTGTCCACGATATTCGCCATAGTGCGGTTTCCATGTTAATCGACATGGGATTTTCAGTGCTGGCGATTGGGGAGCGCATGGGGCATGAAGCGGAGAAAATCACTTATCGTTATGCTCACTTATTCCCTACGGTGCAGACGGAAATGGCGGAGAAACTGGAAATAGAGCGTAGACATAAGGAGGATGAAAATGGAAAGAACACTTGATTACAAAGGGCGGTGGCGTAATCATACGGTAGCGTTCCGGGTGTCTGATGAGGAATCAAAGCTGCTCAATGATTTGGTGGCGCTGTCGGGCTTGACAAAGCAGGACTATATCACAAGGCGGCTGCTGTGCCGGGATGTAGTAGTACAGGGCAAGAATAAAACCGACGCAGAAAGGTTTTTTATGAAAAACGTGCAAATTCCTTATGAATTGTTTGTATCGCTGGTTCGCTATCATCTGCTGGAAGATGATACCTGCCTGAATGAAATCCGGCGTGGGCTGGAGCAAAAGATGGATTCACTGATGCACCATGAATTATATGTGAAATATAAGACTGCACCAACACAGGAAGAACGGGAAAAAGCCAGACAGGAATATCTGGAAAAACGTGGAGTGCCGGATAACTTCCGCTGGTAGTTTTCCTTTGATGATAACAGGCAGGAGCGTGTCACGCTCCTGTAGATAGCGGACAACGAGAAAGGTGTGATTTGATGATAATTCAGCCGGAATGGGGAACCCGGAACGTGAACAAATATTTTTACGAAAGTGAAACCCGGAGGATTGCCGCACTCAATGAAATCTATGGAGAAGTGGAACTGACTGCGGCAGAAATGCGGACGCTGGTATGGCTTGCCGGATGGGAGGAGTGTACGGTGGAAAACGTAATTTCAGCTATCCGCAAAGTTATGGCGACGGAAGCAAAGCGGCGGGAACAGCCCCCGGCAGG
>ERZ780141.657-NODE-657-length-24771-cov-6.414873_pt1 | contig 24771 bp, 24 predicted proteins | sample MGYA00433080_ERZ780141 | MGnify/ENA primary metagenome ERZ780141 (study PRJEB29588, sample SAMEA2154047) | human gut metagenome | biome: human gut; feature: human-associated habitat; material: faeces | place: Denmark | collected 2008/2010 ... | reverse complement strand
GCTCGCTATTACTCATTAAAAAGCAAATAAAATCTGCACTTCTAAAATTCCGAAATCCATTCAAGCCCTAATGCCCGAATTGGGTTTAAAAGAAGAAAGGTGTGTCAATCGTGATGATCGGCACACCTTTAATTATTTGAGCGTTTTGTCTCGCTCTGTTGTTTTCAACGTTTTGAATTACGTCGGATTAGCCAACGAGCGTGATTGTAACGTCTTTTTCAGTTTCAGCGATTGCAACTTTGCCTTCACGGCCAAGCCAACCAAGAGCAGCGAACACTTCTTTTTCCTTCAATTTGGTGACTTTTTTAAGAGCCTTCATTGTGAGTGTTGCGTTCTCTGCAGAATTCAAGGCTGTCCATACGGCGCCAGCCCATGTTCCGATTACTTCTAAATTCATTTTTTTACCTTAAATTTTAAATTACTATAATTTTTCGCTACGAAAATATTTCTTTTTAAACCTAAAACTTGGGACAAAGGTAGTTAATTATTATGAAATAGCCAAATTTACAGACAATTGTGAAAAAAAATACCATATTTTTATGGCGAAAAATAACCGCGCAAGTGAGCGACGCTAATGAATAATTATTGCCGTGCGTTGCCGTATTTGGATATATTTGATGTAACTTTGCTGACAGAAATTTTCCAGAGACTTATATGGATGGATTGGTAATAAAGAATACAGGCAGTTGGTATGTGGTGCTTGCCGACGACGGCTCTTGCCACAACTGCAAGATTAAGGGTAATTTCAGGCTCAAGGGCATACGCAGCACAAATCCTGTGGCGGTGGGCGACAGAGTGACGGTGCTTGTGAATGCCGATGGGGTGGCGTATATCACAGCCATCCTGCCTCGTCGCAACTATATCATTCGTCGCGCTTCCAATCTTTCGAAGGAATCGCATATCTTGGCAGCCAACATTGATATGGCGGCTTTGGTGGTTACTCTTGCCAATCCTGTCACCAATACTACGTTTATCGACCGTTTCCTTGCCACCTCTATGGCTTATAATGTGCCTGCGTTGCTCGTTGTGAACAAGGTGGATTTGCTCGAAGACGAGGAGGATAAGGAATTGCTCGATGCGTTTGCTTATCTCTATAAGTCGATTGGGTATGATGTGGTGTGTGTCTCGGCAAAGACTGAGGACGGCATCGCCGAATTGAGAGAGAAACTGAACGGCAAGCTCACGCTGCTTTCGGGTAATTCGGGCGTTGGAAAATCCACGCTGGTGAATCTGCTTATCCCCGATGCGGCGGCGAGAGTGGGCGAGGTGAGCGATAGCCATCACACAGGCATGCACACCACCACGTTCTCCGAGATGTTTTTCTTGCCCGAAGGCGGCGAGATAATAGATACTCCTGGAGTGAAGGGTTTTGGCACGATAGATTTTCAGCGCGAAGAGGTGTCGCACTATTTCCCTGAGATATTCAAGGCCTCGGAGGGCTGCAAATATGGCAATTGCACTCACACTCATGAGCCTGGCTGCGCAGTGCTGCAGGCCGTGGACGAACAGCGTATCAGCCAATCGCGCTACGCAAGTTATCTGAGCATTATGGAGGATAATGCTGAGGATAAGTATAGAAAAGCATTCTGATTGCACGCGCAATAATTTATGGTGTCGGGAGTTGCACTCTGCGATTGAGAATTTTTTTTTTGAAAAAACTAAATATTATATCGCTAAAAATAGGGCGTTATTGCGATTTTATTCCTAAATTTGTAAAAATTTGGGATCAAAATGGCTTCTGATTTGCAAAATATTCTTCAACGAATTGCCAATAAGAGCGAGGTGCTGCTTGAGAGGTATCGCGCGCTTGTTGAAGAGAAGAAGTCGGTAGACAGCGAGAATGCTGAATTGAAGTCTGACAATGTGCGATTGCAGGGCGAAATACAGCGTCTGCGCCAAGAGAATGAGTATTTGAGAATGGCACGGACTATGGCGTTTACCACAGAGCAACTTGAGCAAAACAAAGCAAGAATTTCAAAAATGGTGCGGGATATTGATAAATGTATCTCTCAGTTGACAGATTGATATGCCTGAAGCGAAGAAACAAAATATCTATATAAAGATAGCGGAATTAGAGCCTATTCCACTACAGATAAAGCCAGAGAACGAGGCAACCTATAGGTACGCCGAAAGACTGGTGAACGAGTTGTGGTTTAAGTGGATGCAGATGTTTGAAAACAAATGCACGTCTGAGGAAGTTATGGCAAGGGTGGCTTTTCAGTTTGCAAGGTTGTATGCCGAGGCAAGGAAGCAAAATGCCGAGGTGGAGACATTGCTTAGCGAATTTGAGAAAAAGCTCGATGATATGGTAATCAAAGTGTGATGCTAAATGGCATCGGATAGGCTATGCCAGGAGGAGCGCGCAATTGTGCTCGGGGCAGCCAGACGCTGAGAGGGTCTTGCAATAGACACGAAACAAATATTTAAGAGATAATTAACCTGCACTTACACTGCGGCAAAATGTCGGAACGGCAAGGGGGGGCTTAGACGCCATCCCGTGTGTGCCAAGCGACTATGAGCGGCAGATGGAGGTGCTTTTTTATTAATAAATTAAACATAATAATATCATAAAATGGGAATACTAATTTATGTGCTTGTTGCCTTGGTGGGTGTGCTCGTGGGAGCAGTCGTCATGATGGCAATAAACAAATCAATCGCAAAATCGCGAGCCAACAGCATTATTGAGGAGGCTAAACTTGAGGCTGAGGTGTTGAAAAAGAACAAAATCCTTGAGGCCAAAGAGGAAGGTGTATCAATAAAGGCTGAAGCCGAAAAGATAGCAACACAACGTCTGTCGAAGGTGCAATCTTCAGAAGCAAAGTTGAAACAACGTGAATTGCAACTCAATCAACAGCAATCTGAGGTGCAAAAGCGTAAGAATGAAAACGATAGCGTGAAGCAAAACCTCGAAAAGGAACAAGCTTATCTTGAGGCTCAAAAACAAGAGTTGAGCAAGATGCAGGCAAAGGTGACAGAAACCCTCGAACACGTGTCGGGCCTTTCTGCCGAAGAAGCCAAGGAAAAGTTGGTGGAATCGCTCAAGGATGAGGCTAAGACTGCTGCTCAATCGTATATCAACGACATTATGGACGATGCTAAGCTCACCGCCAACAAGGAGGCTAAGCGCATCGTGGTGCAAACAATCCAACGCACAGCCACTGAGACTGCTATTGAAAATGCAGTGACAGTGTTCCATATCGAGAACGACGAAATCAAGGGCCGCATCATCGGTCGTGAAGGTCGTAACATCCGTGCTTTGGAAGCTGCAACAGGTATTGAAATCATCGTTGACGATACTCCAGAAGCAATAGTGCTTTCAGGCTTCGATCCTGTTCGCCGCGAGATTGCACGCCTTGCTTTGCACCAATTGGTGGCCGACGGTCGTATCCACCCAGCACGCATTGAGGAAGTTGTGGCTAAGGTGCGCAAGCAAGTTGAAGAGGAAATCATCGAAACAGGTAAGCGTACAACAATCGACCTTGGTATCCACGGATTGCATCCAGAACTCATCCGTTTGGTAGGTAAGATGAAATACCGCTCAAGCTACGGTCAGAACTTGTTGCAACACTCTCGTGAAACAGCCAACCTCTGTGCTATCATGGCAGCAGAATTGGGCTTGAATCCTAAGAAAGCACGTCGTGCCGGACTGTTGCACGATATTGGCAAGGTGCCTGATGAAGAGCCAGAATTGCCACACGCACTCTTGGGTATGAAACTCGCTGAGAAGTATAAGGAAAAACCAGATATTTGCAATGCTATCGGAGCTCACCACGATGAGGAAGAGGCTACCAGCTTGTTGGCTCCAATCGTGCAAGTGTGCGACGCTATCTCTGGTGCACGTCCAGGTGCACGCCGCGAGGTGGTAGAAGCCTACATCAAGCGTCTTAACGACCTTGAAAACTTGGCATTGAGTTATCCTGGTGTTATTAAGACTTATGCTATCCAAGCAGGTCGCGAATTGCGCGTGATTGTTGGTGCCGACAAGATTTCGGATGCCGATACAGAAAAGCTTTCTGGAGAAATTGCACGAAAGATTCAAGACGAAATGACCTATCCAGGTCAGGTGCGTATCACAGTTATTCGTGAGACTCGTGCTGTAAGTTTCGCCAAGTAAAACACACACTCAATGTTTTGTTTTTTGGAGAAATAAAGAATGGATAACGAACAAAAAAAAGATATTCAGAAGCGTTGTAGTGAATGCCCGAAGGCACAGCCGGAGTGCGACACTTGCGAAGGATGTCACCAGATATGCGGGGGCGGATGCAAGCCTGTGGATGTGCGCAGCAAGTTGCACAGCTACAACTGGCTTGAGGATGTGCCAGGCTCGTTCAACGATTTCGACATTGTTGAGGTGACTTTTAAGAATACCCGCAAGGGTTTCTATCGCAATAGCACGCACCTGCCACTCGCTGTGGGCGATATGGTGGCTGTGGAGGCTAATCCCGGCCACGATATAGGCCGCGTGTCGCTGATGGGACAGTTGGTGAAGCTGCAGATGAAGCGTGCCAACTTGCGCCCCGATACCGAAATCCTAAGAGTGTTCCGCAAGGCTAAGCAGAGCGACTTGGAGCGCTTTGAAGAAGCAAAGGCCAAAGAAACCGACACTATGATTCGCTCACGCAAAATTGCCGAAGATTTGCATCTCAATATGAAGATTGGCGATGTGGAATATCAAGGCGATGGCAACAAGGCGATATTCTACTATATTGCCGATGAGCGCGTTGACTTCCGACAACTCATCAAGGTGCTTGCCGATGTGTTTAAGATTCGCATTGAGATGAAGCAAATTGGTGCTCGCCAAGAGGCGGGACGCATTGGCGGTATCGGTCCGTGCGGCAGACCATTGTGCTGCTCAAGTTGGATGACCAACTTCGTGTCGGTGGCAACAAGTGCCGCAAGATACCAAGACATATCGTTGAATCCGCAAAAGTTGGCAGGACAATGTGCAAAGCTGAAGTGCTGCATCAACTTTGAGGTTGACGGATATGTTGAGGCTACGAGAAAACTGCCATCACGCGACGTGAGATTGGAAACAAAGGATAATACTTATTTCCATTTCAAAACCGACATATTCAAGCGAGAAATCACTTATTCTACCGATAAGCAGATTGCTGCCAATCTGGTTACGCTCACTGCCGAAAGAGTGTTTGAGGTGATTGCGCTGAACAAAAACGGTGTGCGTCCTGAGAAACTTTTGCCTGACGACAATCAGCGAGAAAAGGAAATCAGTGCATACGGCGATATTATCGGTCAAGACAGCGTGTCGCGCTTCGATAAAAAGAAGAAAAAGCGTCGTGACAACAATCGTGGCGAACGTGACCGCCAAGGTGGCAGAGCGCAGCGCGGCGACGAAGAACAGCGTCAGCAGGGTGGCGGAGGCAATCGCGAGCGCCGTGGCAACCGCCGTGGTAATGACAATAATAATCGTGGTGGCAAGCCTAATCGTGAGCCGCAGAGCGAGGAAATGCGTGAACAGCAACTACAGCATCAGGGCGAGCGTCAGGGTCGTGGTGGCGAGCAAAACAGAAACAACAATCGCCGACGCAACGGCAATAACCGTGGTGGAAACGGCAAAAATAGGGAAGCGCAAGGCAATGACCACCGTCAAGAGAATAAAGAAGAAAAGTAATAATTATAGTGGTAGGCATCTGTTGTTGGCAGGTGCTGCCGCTATTTTAGTATGCTTGGGTGCGTGTTCACCTAAGCATTCTTCTTATAGTGAATTCACTGATGTGCCTACTGTGGGCTGGGCTCATAATAGCCCGCTGTATTTCACTCCGCAATATGGCGATTCGGCTGGATATTACGATATAGCGGTGGCTATCCGTCACGATCAGGAGTATGCCTATCGCAATCTGAGCATCACTGCCGATTTCATCGGCGACAATTACAAACTCACCCGACGTATCATCAATGTGGAGCTTGCCGACGTGTATGGCACATGGAAGGGCTCGGGATTCGGTGCTTTGTATCAGTTTAAGCAAGTGGTGCTGACGCATGTGCCTGCCAACTCTATCCATCGCATCGTGCTTTGGCAAACAATGAGCGACATTGACACGGTGCGAAACATAAACGATGTGGGTGTTTTGATCACTCCATCAAAGAATGAAGAAGATTGATAAATGAAGATAGAAAACGTTGATTCGCTGATTTTCGATATGGACGGCACCCTATGGGATGCGATGAAATCGTATGCCGAGGTGTGGAATGTGGCGTTTAAGGAATATGGACTCGACATTACCGTCAACGAGGATGTGCTGAAGACAGGTATGGGCATGAACATTGGCGATATCATGGAGATGCTTTCTAAGCAATATGGTTTCAAAATCTCTGCTGACACTTTTATTGCCCGTGTGGATGAGATAGAAGGCGAATTACTGCCTAAGATTGGCGGAGTGCTATATCCTGGCGTTAAGGCTGGGCTTGAACATTTGTCGAAGAAATACCGATTGTTTCTCTTGAGCAATTGCGGTGCGCAGGGGTTGCCCAATTTCATGGAGTTCACTGGCACAAAGCGCTATTTTACCGACTATTTGTCGTATGGCATGCGCGAGCAAAGCAAAGCCGACAATCTGGCATATCTTTGTGAGTGTCACGGACTGAAGAATCCGGTGTATGTGGGCGATACGCAAAGCGATTGCAATCAGGCGCATAAGGCTGGCATACCATTTGTTTATGCGTCTTATGGATTTGACGATTGCGCTGACTATGATATGCGCATAGATAGTTTTAGTGAATTAGAAAAATATTTTTTATAACATAAATTGTTGTTATTATGAGCGAAATAATTCAAAAAGGATGGGAAGAGGAAATTGCTTACCGAGTAGAACGAATTGCAGCATCGCTTGCCGAAAATGGCATTGATGCTATTCTTGTCAGTTCGAATGCTAACCTGTATTACACAGTGAGCCGAGTGATTGCCGGATATTGCTATATCACAGCGCAAGGCGAGGTGAAGTATTTCGTGAGACGTCCGATTGGTCTTGAGGGCGACAATGTGCATTATATTCGCAAGCCAGAGCAAATAATGGCAATGCTTGGCGAGAAGCCAAAAACGATGGCTGTGGAATATGCGATGTCGTATGCCGATGTGCAACGACTCAAAGCCGCTTTTAATGGCGTGGAAATAGTGGATGGCACATCGTTGATGAATAAGGTCCGTGCCGTGAAGTCGCAGTTTGAGATTGATTTGATTCGCCGTAGTGGCATCAGCCATGTTGAGTCGTATCGTCAGATACCGCACTTCTTTTCTGAGGGAATGACCGATGTGGAATTTCAGATTGAATTGGAACACCGCTTGCGCTTGAATGGCTGCTTGGGCTTGTTTAGAATCGCTGGCCAGTCGATGGAGTTGTTTATGGGCAACATTCTGTGTGGCAATAATGCCGACAACCCAACGCCTTATGATTTCGCAATGGGTGGCGCTGGCGTAGATAAGTCGTTGCCAATTGGCGCAAATGGCAGCATGATTCGCCATGGCATGACGCTGATGGTGGACGCTTGTGGCAATTTCAATGGCTATATGACTGATATGAGCCGTAGCTACAAGATTGGCCCAGTGAGCGAGTTGGCTGAAAAGGCGCACCAATGCTCGGTGGATATTTGTAAGAAGATATTTGAGATGGCACGCCCAGATGTGGCTGCTCATAGCCTCTATGATGTGGCTATTGAGATGGCTGAAAAGGCTGGCTTGAGCGATTATTTCATGGGTCACGCACAGAAGGCCGGTTTTATTGGTCATGGCGTGGGCATCGAAATCAACGAATTGCCAGTGCTGTCGGCTCGCAGCAAGGATGTGCTCGAAGAGGGCAATGTGATTGCTGTAGAGCCTAAGTTTGTGATTCCTGAAGTGGGTGCAGTGGGCATCGAAAACACTTATGTGATCACTGCCGACGGCGCGAAATGCCTCACTGAGATGCCAGAGGAATTGATGCAATTGGCTGAATAAACAATATTGCAGGAAATTTTTTTGAATGAAGATTGACAAAAACAAGATAGATGAGCATTTGAGCAATACTGTTTTCCACATGGTGGGCGATGCAGCCGATGAGTTGCAACGTGAGTGCTATGTGGTGGGCGGCTATGTTCGTGATATATTTTTGCAACGCCCGTCGAAGGACATGGATTTCGTGACGGTGGGCAGCGGATTGGAATTGGCTAAATTGGTGGCAGAGAAGTGGGGTAAAAACACGCATTTGGCGGTTTTTCCTAATTTCGGCACAGCACAGGTGAAGCGTCGTGGAATAGAACTTGAGTTTGTGGGTGCACGCAAAGAGTCGTATAGCCGCGAGAGCCGTAAACCAAAAGTTGAGGATGGCACGCTGAACGACGATCAGTGCCGCCGCGATTTCACAATCAATGCAATGGCAATTTCGGTGAATAGCGCCACTTATGGCAAGTTACTCGACCCGTTTGATGGCATCGGCGACTTGGAGCGACGCATTATTCGCACGCCGCTTGATCCGGATATCACTTTCTCCGACGACCCTCTGCGCATGATGAGGGCTATACGATTTGCCACACAGCTTGATTTTGAGATTTTTGCAGAGACCTTCGAGGCTATCCGTCGCAATAAAGAGCGCATCAAGATAATCTCAAAGGAGCGCATCATTGACGAACTCACCAAGATAATTAAGTCGAAGAAGCCGTCGCGCGGCTTTGTGCTTCTCAGCGAATGCGGTTTGTTGGAATTGATATTCCCGGAATTGGCTGCGATGAAAGGCGTGGAAACGGTGAACGGCCGCGGCCATAAAGATAACTTCTGGCACACGATGCAAGTGCTCGACAATGTGGCAGAAAAGAGCGACAATGAATGGCTACGCTGGGCTGCTGTGTTTCACGATTTAGGTAAGCCTGCAACAAAGAGTTGGGACGAAAAGATTGGCTGGACATTTCACAATCACAACTTCATCGGTGAGAAAATGGTGCCTCGCATCTTCACCCGCATGAAGTTGCCGCTCAACGAGCATATGAAGTATGTGAAGAAACTTGTGGGCTTGCACATGCGACCAATAGCTTTGGTGGAAGATGAAGTGACCGATTCGGCAGTGCGCCGATTGCTGTTTGATGCCGGCGATGATATCGACGACTTGATGCTGCTGTGCGAGGCCGACATAACCTCGAAAAATCAGCAGAAGGTGCAACGTCTGCTTCAGAATTTTGCGTTGGTGCGCAAGAAACTAATCGACATAGAGGAGAAAGACCGTGTGCGCAATTTCCAACCGCCGGTGTCGGGCGAGGAGATTATGGCAACGTTTGGTTTGCAGCCTACGAGAGAAGTGGGTGTGATAAAAAATGCTATTAAGGATGCTATCCTCGATGGAGTGATAGAGAACGACTATGAGCAGGCTCGCCAATATATGCTTAAAGTGGCAGTCGAAAACGGGCTCACCCCTGTGAAGTAATAATCCCATCAGATATAACAATCGCCCCATAAGCTTCTGCAGAAACTTATGGGGCGATTGGTGTTATATTGATGTGTTAGTTGCGGAAAGTGACGCAACGGTTGAAGATATAGTTTGAGAGGGTGTACACCACCATACCGATGATTACGCCAGCATATTCGCCCACTGATTGCGCATTAAGGCTGAACATTGTAAAGTCGTTGCCAAGAAGGTCCACGGCCAAGTCCTTAAGCGGATTTCGCACAACGAGTAGCGTAACGAATTGCAGGCCGAAGCAGAGTAGGAAGCCGCCCACAAACAGGCCCATTTCGCGAAGCACTTTTGTGTCGTGGGTTTGGAACACCCATTTCTTGTTCCAGATGAAACTGTTAATCACGCCAGCGATATAGCCGATGGCGTCGCTGAGCATCAGTTTTAAGCCTAATATTTCGTTGCAAACAAATATTACTATCAGTGTGATGAGCGAGTTGCTCACACCCACTATGCCGTATTTTATCAGTTGAATAGCGGTGGTCTTTGTGTTTTCTTTCATTGCAATATGTGGCAATTTATAAATTCTGAATTAATAAAAATGAGGCATCGTAGTGCTAAAGAGGCTTTGAAAAACACTACAATGCAATACAAAGTTAAGAATTAATCTTGAAACCGTGTTATGGATATGTCGTATAAAAATGTTTTATGTTGGCATAATGGCGTTTGCCAGAGGCGGCTTCACTTGGCATTTTTGCTATAGTAGCGGCAAAAATCCTTGATACCACATTCCATACATTTCGGTTTGCGAGCAGTGCAAGTGTATCTGCCGTGCAAGATGAGCCAGTGGTGTGCACCACTTCGGTGGGCAGGTGGGCAATCAGCGTGCGTTCGGTTTCGAGCGGAGTGCGGCTGTTGGTTGTGAGCCCTATGCGCTCCGACACACGAAAGACGTGTGTGTCAACGGCCATTCGTGCTTGGTCAAACACCACTGAGAGTATCACATTGGCGGTTTTGCGGCCCACACCAGGCAGTTTTATAAGGTCCTCCATAGTGTCGGGCACAGTGCTGTGATACACGTCGACAAGCATGTTTGCCATCGCAAAGAGATTCTTAGCCTTGTTGTTGGGATACGACACCGATTTTACATAATCATATATTTCTTCTACACTCGACCGTGCCATATCGCCGGGCGTTGGGAATGCTTCGAATAGTGCAGGCGTAATCATGTTGATACGTTTGTCGGTGCATTGTGCCGACAAGATTACTGCCACGAGCAATTGGTAGGGCGAGTTGTAGTGCAACTCGGTCTGTGCTGTGGGCATGTTTGCCTGAAACCAATCGATGATTCCCTGATAACGTTGTTTTATGGTCATAGCGCTATGGTGAAGAGTAATGGGGTGAAAAAAGGCACTCGCCTCAAGCAAATAGCAGAGATTAGTGCCTTTGTATAAATTGTGTCGCTCAAGTGTGATTAGTGAGCCGACTTGAATTCATCGAGGAAGCGAACGTCGTTCTCAGAGAACATACGCAAGTCTTTTACGCGATATTTGAGGTTGGTGATGCGTTCGATGCCCATACCCAATGCGAAGCCAGAGTAAACCTTGCTGTCGATTCCGCATGATTCGAGCACGTTAGGGTCAACCATACCGCATCCAAGAATTTCCACCCAGCCAGTGCCCTTACAGAATGCGCAGCCCTTGCCGCCGCAGAGGTCGCAAGAGATGTCCATTTCAGCCGATGGCTCAGTGAATGGGAAGTAAGAAGGACGAAGACGAATCTTTGTGTCTGGACCGAACATTTCTTGTGCGAAGTAGAGAAGCACTTGCTTAAGGTCGGCGAAAGTCACGTTCTTGTCTACGTAGAGAGCTTCTACTTGGTGGAAGAAGCAGTGTGCGCGAGCCGAGATAGCCTCATTGCGGTATACGCGTCCTGGGCAGATGATGCGGATAGGTGGCTCGGTGTGCTCCATGATGCGGCTTTGCACCGATGAAGTGTGGGTGCGAAGCAGCACGTCGGGGTTGCGTTGGATGAAGAAGGTGTCTTGCATGTCGCGTGCTGGGTGATCTTCGGCAAAGTTGAGCGAAGAGAACACGTGCCAGTCGTCTTCCACTTCAGGACCTTCAGCGATAGTGAATCCCAAACGAGAGAATATGTCGATAATTTCTTTTCTTACGAGTGATATTGGGTGGCGAGTGCCGATTTCCTGTGGCGCGCTTGTGCGTGTGAGGTCGATATCTTCGTTTTCCACCGCTTTTGCATCGAATGCTTCTTTGAGGGCATTGATTTTGTCGGTAGCTAAAGTCTTCAATTCGTTGAGCAACTGACCGATTTCGCGCTTTTGTTCGTTTGGAACATTACGGAAGTCGCTGAACAAAGCGGTGATTTCGCCCTTTTTGCTCAGGTATTTTATTCTCAGTGCTTCGAGTTCGTCAGCGTTGTTCGCTGTGATTGCGTTGATTTGCTCTTTTAGAGCCTTTATTTTCTCTATCATTAGATTGTTCTAAATTTTATTTCTGCAAATTTACTAAATTTTACTCAAACCTTATATAAAACGATGTGATTACTTGTGAGTTTTATTGCCGGATGCTGTGGTTTCGGCGTAATAATGTGTATGCAATGCAGTGTTTATCGTGGTTTTTCGCTAACTTTGTTATATGGAAAAGAGCCAATTTAAAGATATTGTGGCAGAGTTTATTGCCAAGGAATGTGCGCTGATGCTTGCCGACCCATTGCTGGTGACTGTGAGTGGCGGTGCCGATTCTGTGGCATTGCTGCTTGTGCTGCGCGAATTGGGCTATTCTGTTGTGGTGGCTCACTGCAATTTTCATCTACGGGGCGAGGAGAGCAATCGCGATGAACGGTGGGTGCGCACCATTACCACGCAACTCAGTGTGCCGCTCGTGGTGAAGCACTTCGATGTTGAGGCTTATGAGCGCGAGCATGGGGTGTCTACCGAGATGGCTTGCCGAGAACTGCGCTACGAATGGTTTTATGCGCTTGCTGAGCAGCATCAGTGTCAGGCTATCGCTGTGGCACACCATGTGGATGATGCTGTGGAGACATTCTTTATGAATGCCATGCGAGGCAGCGGAGTTCAGGGACTGGCGTCTATCAAACCCCGAAATGGCAAGTTGGTGCGTCCGCTATTGTGCGTCACCCGAAGCGATGTGGAGCAATATCTTACCGACAAAGGTGTGCTGTATGTCACTGATAGCACCAATCTTGAGTCGGTGTATAAGCGCAATAAACTGCGAAATGTGGTCATTCCAGAGATATATAGTCTTTTCCCTGAATCAACTACAGGGTTGCAACGCACGCTCCACGATATGCGTTCGTCGGCAGCGCTTTATGCCGAGTTGATAGAGCAGGCGGGCAGCAGTATGGTGCGTAGAGTAGGCGATGTGGTGATTATTGATTGCACAGCGTTGACGGCGATGCGTAGCGGCGAAGCGATGCTTTATGAATTGATTAAGGAGTATGGCTTCAATAGCACCCAAGCACATGAGGCGTTTGCTACTATAGGAAGTAGCGGAAAGCGCTTCTGCTCGTCGACACACGAACTGGTGGTAGGGCGTGATAGCATGGAAATCTGCGGGCTTACAGAAAAAGCAGAAGAGGCTATGCCGGTGAATATCGCTCACGGTGTTACCAGTCCGGTAGTTATATCAGTGGTGCGCAATGCTATGCCATTTCGTAGAGAAGAGGTTGACGGAAAGCGAGTTGTTGCGTTTGGTGAAAGCATCATGGAGGCTCAGGCGGTGTTGCTACGCCACCCGAAACGAGGCGACAGATTCCGTCCGTTCGGTATGAAGGGCACGAAATTGCTGAGCGATCTGTTTAACGACTGCAAACTGTCGGAAATGGAGAAGCGCCGAGTGTGGGTGCTTGAGGCGGATGGTAAAATAGTGTGGGTGCTGGGCATGCGCGCTGCCGACGCATTCAGCATAGCAGATGGCGATGAGTATTATTATCAACTTACATATAAGGAGAATTAAAACGATGAAGAAGTTTGTTTTGGTGCTACTGATTTCCATAATAGGAGTGTTTGGAGGTAGCGCAGCGAATGGTATCACTAATTATCCGATACCACAGGAGCCAGATACGCTCAGAATCTTGGGCGTTGGCAATAGTTTCACTGACGATGGTATGATGTATTTGCCTAATTTGTTGGCTGCAGCGGGCATTCACAATGTGGTGCTTGGTCGCCTATATATAGGAGGCTGTTCGCTTGAACGCCATGTGAAGGAATTTGAGAGTGGTGAAAGAAACTATGTGTACTATAAATCTGAGAAAAATCATTGGGTGACAGAGAAGAAGAATGCATCGTTGCTTGATGGACTCCTCGATGAGAAGTGGGACGTGATAGTTGTGCAACAGGCATCGGGATCTTCGGGCTTGTATAATACTTATCAGCCTTGGCTCGACAAACTGCTTGAGATATTGCGATTTAACTGCAAAAATGCAGGTGCATGCATCGCTTGGCAGCAGACATGGGCTTATGCCACCACATCAAGCCATCCTGATTTCCCTAAATATTCGCGCAATCAGTTGGCGATGTATCAAAACATCATGAGTTGCAACGAGAAGTTGGTGGAATCAACCGCAATAGATATAGTGATACCTACCGGCACTGCAGTGCAAAACCTTCGTGGCATAATGCACGATGCCAAGGAGATGACACGAGACGGCTATCACCTTAATTATAAGATGGGTAGATACACAGCCGCTTGTGCTTGGTTTCAGGCATTGGTAGCGCCAGCATTTCGCACTACTGTGGATGGTAATAAATGCCGCCTGCATGGCTCGTCGCAGCAACTTACTGATGAGGAGGCCGTGGCATGCCAATTGGCAGCCCGCCGCGCATGCGCTCGCCACTATTCGGTGTGGATACAGTGACGCTACTCGATGTAGCGGAGATATAGCAATCGGTGGATAAGTTAATGATAAATAGCTTGTCTGCCGATTGTCGGTTTTAGATGGGCAGATTGTTGCCAATGATACAATGATGAAACAAAATTCAACAAAAATATTACAGTTTAAGCAACTTTAAGGCACAAACGATTGTCGTAAACGAAAAAAGTAGTATATTTGCATCATAAAACAACCACGATATTTAAAAAGACATTGTTTATAGGGCTGTCTATTAGTATCAAATCCTTTATTTAATCAACATTTCATATCAGATTTTTAATTTGTGTATTCATGCTGTAGTGATACCTATAGGGTATACAGTGTAAAAGAATAACTCCACAAAACAAGATATACTATGTATACATTAAAAGAATTAGAGTCGATGAATGAGTCGGACTTGCGCGCATTGGGTGCGTCGTATGGCATAAAAAAGTCAGACTCAATGTCATTGCAAAGCTTGGCGTTTGAGATTATTGACCTTGAGGCAGAGACCGCTTCAAAGGCCAAGGCCAACGACGCAAAAACCAAAAAGAGTGTAAAGAAGAAGGCTGAAAAGACATCGGATGATAAGGGTGCGGCAAAGGAAAAGACTGCCGCTGCAAAGAAGAAGACAACGAAGAAAGAACTTGCAAAGAAAACCGAAAAAAAGGCTGAGGAAAAGAAGGTGGAAACTCCCGCTGCTCCTGCAACAGAAGAAGTGGCTGAGGCGGAGATTGCCGAACCTGCAGAAAAGAAATCTCGTCGCCGTCCTCGCGTGAGCGATAAGGACGTAGATGCTCAGGCAGAGGCTGTTGTGGCCGATGCTGAGAATAAGCAACCTGCTGCAGAAACCGTTGTTGAGGCAGTTGAGGCTCCTATGGCTGAAAAGAACGATGCTCCAGTGGCGGAAGTGAAAGAGCCAGAAGTGGCAAATCAGAAGAATGAACAACCTGCCGAAGAAGCTCCTATCATGCAGCGAACATTCACTCCTCGTGTTTTCACTCCAAGCGGTGCTTCGCAAGAGACTAAGGAAAACTCGCTTGACGAATTTTTCCCTACTGCCACAAGTTTCCGTCCACGTTCTAAGCAAGAGCGAGAAGAAGCCGCAAAGCGTTCGGCTGAGGAAGCCAAGCGCGCTGCCGAAGAGGCTGCTAAGGCTCCAATCATTCTGCAAGAACCTGTAGCAGAGAAGGAACAGCCTAAATCGAAGAAGCAAAAGAAACAGCAGAAGCAACAGCAAAATCAGCAAAAACAACAACAGCAGCAAGATAATCCATTTATCGACAATCCTTATAGCTTCGAGGGTATCCTCAAGGGTAAGGGCTTGCTCGAAGTGATGCCTGATGGTTATGGCTTCTTGCGTTCGTCTGACTATAACTACCTCACATCGCCTGATGATGTGTATGTGTCGCAAGCACAAATCAAGCAATTCAGTTTGAAGACTGGCGACATCGTTGAGGGTAACATTCGCCCTCCACGCGAAGGCGAAAAGTATTTCCCATTGTGTGGCGTGGATAGCGTGAACGGTACAACTCCAGAGTTGGCTCGCGACCGTGTGCCATTTGAGCACCTTACTCCATTGTTCCCAGATGAGAAATTCAATCTTGAGAACCGACGCCATCCAAGTATCTCCACTCGTGTGGTTGATATGTTTGCTCCTATTGGTAAGGGTCAACGTGGTCTTATCGTGGCACCTCCAAAGACTGGTAAGACAATGCTCCTGAAGGATATCGCCAATTCGATTGCCGAGAATCACCCAACCACACACCTGATAGTGTTGCTTATCGATGAGCGTCCTGAGGAAGTTACCGATATGCGCCGCAGTGTGAAGGCCGACGTGATTGCTTCTACCTTCGACGAACCCGCTGAACGCCATGTGAAGATTGCCGGTCTGGTGCTTGAGAGCGCAAAGCGTATGGTGGAATGTGGTCACGACGTGGTAATCCTCTTGGACTCAATCACCCGTTTGGCTCGTGCTTACAATACCAATCAACCAGCTTCTGGTAAGATCCTCACCGGTGGTGTGGATGCAAATGCCCTCCAGAAGCCAAAGCGCTTCTTCGGTGCGGCTCGTAACATTGAGGGTGGCGGTAGCCTTACCATTATTGCAACTGCTCTGATTGAGACTGGTAGCAAGATGGATGAAGTGATCTTCGAAGAGTTTAAGGGTACTGGTAACATGGAATTGCAACTCGACCGCAAGCTCGCCAACAAGCGTGTATTCCCTGCTGTGGATGTTATGGCATCAAGCACTCGTCGCGACGACTTGTTGATTACTCCAGAGGTGAACTCTCGTATGTGGATTTTGCGCAACTATTTGAGCGATCACACTGTGGTTGAGGCTATGGAATTTGTGAAAGATCACATGGAAAAAACTCGCAATAACGAGGAATTCCTCTTGACAATGAATAGCTAATACGTAGAATCATAGCCCAAACGGATTGTTTTGGCGAAAAAATAAATGGCATCCCCAGCAGGCTGAGGGTGCCTTAATTTATTTTAACCAAACCGGTTTTAACTCGAATCGGCTTTATGCTGAGCGCTATTGGCGGTCAAGATATGAGATGATTTCTTTGATGGAGGTGTTTTTGAGTATCACCTTGTGCTTTTCGCCGAGAAGGTATAGTGTGGGGATTTGTGGAATGACATACGACTCAGTTTCTTCGATTGCCATATCTTGGTCCCAACCGTTTATCATATTGTCGGGGTATTTCGTGGAACGCCATTGCGCCTCGTCGTCATAGGGGTAGATGCCCACAACGGTGAGTTTCTTGTCGTCGATAAGGCGTTGCAGAATGCTGTCGCTGCTGATTTGTTGTTTGATTTCGGCGCAATCTTCGCATTCGGGGTCGTTGAACAGCAGTATGGTGAATGGCGTTTCGCATTCGTGCAGATGGCGCTGCTTGTTGTCGGGAGTTATAAATGCTATGTCGGCAGCCACTTGTCCGGGGCGATTTTTCATCACCGACTTGAGCAAAGCCGTAGGTCTTTGCTTGTCGGCATCGGTGAGAAGAGGTGATTCAATCATGGCGTGAAGCACTTCTATGAAACTGTCCTCGTCGTAACCCTCGCTGCCAGTAGTGTAGAGATATTGCTCGGCATATTGTGCCATAGCGAGGGCAACATTGCGGCTATGACACCCCTTGATGAGATGGGCAAACCCCATTGAGCAACTTTGCGCATTTGCTGTGAAGCCACACAGCAAAAGCATAAGGTATGTAGTGATTAGTGTTCTCATGCTACAAATATAGCGAATTTTTTGTACTTTTGTATAACGTGAATAAATTACTGGATTATGTCAGGAATCAACAAAACAAATGCAGCACGATTGCTCGATAGAGCAAAGATTAAGTATGAGCTTGTGCCATACGTTGTAGATGAGAATGACTTGGCTGCCACACACATAGCCGATCAATTGAATGAAGATATTAAGCAAGTGTTTAAGACGCTTGTGCTGAAGGGCGACAAGAGCGGATACTTCGTTTGCGTAGTGCCCGGCGACGCTGAGGTGGACTTGAAAAAGGCTGCAAAGGTGTCGGGCAACAAAAAAGTGGATTTGATACCGATGAAGGAATTGTTGCCTACCACTGGATATATTCGCGGCGGATGCTCTCCGATAGGAATGAAGAAGGCTTTTCCTACATTCTTCCATAGCACATGCCTCGATTTCGACTATATCTATGTGAGCGCAGGTGTGCGCGGATTGCAACTGAAGGTGTCGCCTGCTGAATTGGTGAAGTATGTGCGTGGTACCACTGAAAATATAATCGCAGAGTAACTAATATCAATACGCAGAACGTATGCGAAACGAATTTGGATATATCTATAAACTCACCACGTTTGGAGAGTCGCACGGAGAAGCGATAGGTGGCGTGATTGATGGTATGCCTGCCGGTGTGCCAATTGATGTGGATGAGGTGCAGCGCCAGCTCAATCGTCGTCGCCCAGGACAATCGTCGATAGTGACAGCGCGCAACGAGAAAGACCGTGTGAGGCTGTTATCGGGCGTGTTTGAGGGCAAAACCACGGGAACGCCGATTGGTTTTGTGATTGAAAACGAAGACCACCATTCGACCGACTATGGCGATATAGCCAAATGTTTCCGTCCGTCGCATGCCGACTATACCTACACCGCTAAATATGGCTTCCGCGATTATCGTGGCGGGGGCAGATCGTCGGCGCGTGAAACTGCAGCCCGTGTGGTGGGCGGCGCTATTGCTATGCAGGCGCTCAGCCAATTGGGAATATCAGTCACTGCCTATACGTCGCAGATTGGCAATGTCGCTCTCGATAAGGATTATCACCGCTATGATTTGTCGAAAACCGACGATAATGAGGTGCGTTGTCCCGACGCTGAAGCGGCTGCCAGAATGGTGGAATTGGTAGAACAAGTGAAAGCCGAGGGTGACACTATTGGTGGCGTGATTACATGCGTAATTAAGGGTGTGCCTGCTGGACTGGGCGAACCAGTGTTCGACCGCTTGCATGCACGATTGGGTGCGGCAATGCTCAGCATCAATGCAGTGAAGGGCTTTGAATATGGACTCGGGTTTGATTTCGTTGATAAGCGTGGTAGCGAGGTTAATGACCGCTTTGTGTGCAACGATGGCAGTGTGAGCACGGTCACTAACAACTCTGGCGGAATACAGGGCGGAATATCAAATGGCGAGGATATTTACTTCAGAGTGGCGTTTAAGCCAGTGGCTACGCTGCTGAGGGATGTTGAAACCATAGATGAGGCTGGCAACGAGATGACTTTGCATCCACGCGGACGGCACGATGCTTGCGTGTTGCCCCGAGCTGTGCCAGTGGTGGAGGCTATGGCTGCGATGACTATTTTTGACAATTATCTTTTAAACAGAACTTCGAGGATATAGTGAATATGGCACAATATTTTGATTATGGCGAGTTTTTGCGCCAATACTTCGACGTAAAGGTGCAGAAAATTGCCATTGATGCAGGATTTATGTGTCCTAACCGCGATGGCACTAAGGGTGTGGGTGGCTGCATATATTGCAACAACCAGTCGTTTAATCCGGCGTATTGCCAGACTCGCATCTCGGTGACTGAGCAGGTGGAGCGTGGAAAGACTTTTTTCGCGCGCAAATATCCGCAGATGAAGTATCTTGCCTATTTTCAGGCTTACACCAACACTTATGGCAACTTGGAGCACCTGATATCGCTCTATGAGGAGGCTCTTGCTTGCAACGATGTGGTGGGGCTGATTATAGCCACGCGTCCCGACTGTATGCCGGATGAGTTGCTCGAATATCTGTCGGGTCTTGCCAAGCAGAAGTTTGTGATGGTGGAATATGGCGTGGAGACATCGCACGATCGCACGCTGAAGGCGATAAATCGCGGTCACTCATGGGCCGATGTGGTAGACGCAGTTTCTCGCACGGCGCGCTATGGCGTGATGTGCGGTGCGCACTTGATACTAGGTTTGCCCGGCGAAACTTTGGAGGATTTTATTGTCACGGCCCAGCGCATCTCGCAGTTGCCGTTAAGTACAGTGAAACTTCATCAGTTGCAAGTGATACGTGGCACAACGTTGGCGCAAATGTATGAGCGTGGCGAAGTGGAGTTGATGCAATGGAGCGCTGAAGAGTATATCGATGTGTGCCTGCAAGTGATGCAGCACATACGTCGAGACATGGCTATTGAGCGATTTGTGTCGCAATCGCCTGGCGAATTGTTGATGTCGCCACGTTGGGGCCTGAAAAATTATGAATTCACTCACCTGTTGCTCAAGCGTATGGCCGCGCAAGGGGTGGAGCAGGGCGCAATGGTTAAACCCAAATCGGGCATTAGGCCGTAAATGGGGTAATTTTTCCACTGCTTGAAGTCTTTAGGTTTTTATAAGTCATCTTTAGCTTGTTTTTAATTCGCAATAGCCTGCTATTACTCATTAAAAAGCAATCAAAATCCGCACTTCTAAAATTTCGAAATCCATTCAAGCCCTAAAGCCCGAATTGAGTCAAAGCGCAATGATAAATTGGAGTCCTCCGTCGGGATGATTGTGGGCGCTAATGGTCCAGCCATGCATTTCCACGGCTTCTTTCACGATAGACAGGCCAAGACCGCTACTGCTCAGGTTGCGGTTTTTGTCGCGGTCAACGCGATAGAAACGATTGAAAATCTTCTCAAGATACTGCTCTTCTACGCCTTTGCCGTTGTCGCGAAACGATATGTGCTTCTCGTCGATCATTTCCACAATTATTTCAGTGCCGCCAGAGTAGAAAGCGGCATTTTTAGATAGGTTGCTGAATATGTTGTAAAGCACATTGGCATTTGAGCGCACCATGAGTTCTTGTGTCATCTTGTTGATTGCGCGGATGCCAGCCTTTTCGAAGATTGGCGTAAGGTCGTCGAGCACGTTGTTGAGCGTATCAACAAGGTTGATGGTGTCTAATTGTATAGCCTCCTTGCCATTTTCTATGCGAGTGATCACGCTCATGTTGTAAGCCATGTTTTGCAATCGCAGAGTGTTTTCGAGGCACTTCTCAAGGAAGTGGCGCCTCATTTCGGGGGCAATCTCGTTGTCGTGCTCAATCAGGGTGTCTATGTAGCCCTGTATGATGCCGATAGGCGTTTTAATCTCATGATTAAGATTGTTGGAAAGCACTTGCCGTGAAAGCATTTCCTCTTTTTCCTTTTCCAAATCAAGGCGTTGTTTCTCTTGTATCTTGGCATTGTTGTAGTCGCACTTGATGCGAATGTTGTAGAGACTGACAGCCATTTTCGCAATGCTGACCTGAAACATTTTCCCTGGTTTTTGTGGATTGTTTTTCTCAAACGACTCCAGCATGCGCCACAGTGTGGCTAAGTCGTGAGCAAAAAATGTAAATGAGATGAAAATGAGGATGTTTACGATAGCAGCAAACACTATTACGGCTATGATTGTGCCTCGGTTGGTGTCGATCACTTGCGATTGCCATATCACAAGTAAAAACGTAACCGTGGCAATCCAGAGCCAACCGCTGAAGAAGAGGAGGGCTGTGTAGGGAAAACTATTTCTCCAATTGTGAGAGGAACCCATATCCGTAACCGAGTCGTGTGATCAGGTAATTGCCGTAGTCACCTATCTTCTTGCGCAGACGAGTGATGTTTGTGTCGATAGCACGTTCTGTCACGTCGTTGTTTCTGCCCCAGATGTTAGAGATAATCTCTTTGCGGGTGTAGATGCAGTCTTGATTTGACAAGAAGAATAGAAGTAATTCGTATTCCGTCTTGGTGAGTTTCACAGGCTCGCCGTCGATAAGACATTGCTTCTGCTTGCGCACGATTGTGAGCCCTTTAAACACCAAGTCGGAAGATTCTTCAGCGACAGCATGTGCTGAAGCCTCGGCGCGCTTCACCATCTGAGTGCGGCGCAATAGGCTGCGTACGCGAGCAAGCACTTCGCGAATGCGGAATGGCTTCACGATATAGTCGTCGCCGCCGATGTTCAGACCTTTCACGCGAGAATCCTCGCTATTGAGCGCGCTGCAGAATATAATGGGCATAAACTCTGTTTCGGGATTGCTTTTGATTTTCTTAGCAAGCCCGAAACCGTCAAGGTTTTTCATCATGATATCAAGGATGACGAGGGAAAAGTCGCTGATGTCTAACTTCAAAGCGTCTTCGGCGCAAGAGGCTACAGCGACGGTATAACCTTCTAACTCGAGATTGTATTTTAGGATCTCGCATATTGATTCTTCGTCATCTACTATGAGTATTTTTGTTTCCATTGTTGTGTAATGAAATGTGAAGTTGTTCTATGGGTCGTATATGGTAAGATAATCAGCGCTTTACGCCATGAGTGCGATAAGAGCAGCGAACTTTACCGTCAACAATTTTCTTCAGTTTGCCGCTGATGAGTTGCTTGCGAATTGTGGAAATGTGGTCGATAAACACTTTGCCAGCCAAGTGGTCGCATTCGTGTTGCACCACGCGGGCAAGGTAGCCTTCGATGTCCTTTTCGTGGGTTTCGAAGTTTTCGTCTTGCCATTTGAGGTGAATCTTCTCAATACGGGTGACGTTTTCGTGGATTCCTGGCAAGCTTAGGCAGCCTTCCTCGCGCGAAACGCTTTTGCCGTCTTCTATTACGGTCACTTCAGGGTTGATGAGCACCATCTTGCTGTCGGCAAGTTCTGGGAATGTGTCGGCGAGGCAAGAAGCATCGATATACACTAATTGAGCGCTGACACCCACCTGTGGGGCTGCGATGCCAATGCCGTCGCTGCCATACATGGTTTCCTTCATGTTTTCAATCAACTTTTCTAATTCAGGGTAAGTGTTGTCGATGTTAGCCGCAACTTTTCTCAAAACTGGATGACCGTAAAGGTATATTGGTAGTATCATATATATTTAAAACGTAATAAGTTACTAAAAAATGTTTGTTTTATTATAACGAGGAATATAATAAGAAATTTCCCAAAATCATCAAATAGCACTTAAGAAGGATTCATATAATTGTGCTTGAGTCAGAATTGGGTAAAAAACAACTTTATTATGCCTTATGCGAAATTAGAAATAATTTTGTTATTAAACAAGTTTTGCAGAGCTGCAACATGAAAATTTTACAAAAAATAGCAGCGACACTCTCATTTTATGTATATTAGATGGTGTCGCTGCGTGTGGTGTTTGTTGCTAATAGCGATTGCTGCTTAGTTGTTCTCCGGACGAAGTTTACGAACAGTAACGGCGGTTTGCCACATCTCGCTTTCGCGCATTTCACGAAGTTCTTCGTTGAGCTTTTCGCGATAGTCTGGCTTAGAGTTGCTGTCGATAGAAATTTGGGCTTCGTTGCCGCTCTTTACGCTTTGGTAGAGGCGCTGCATCACAGGCTTGATGGCGTCGTGGAATGGTGTCATCCAGTCGAGCGCACCGCGTTGTGCTGTGGTAGAGCAGTTGGCGTACATCCAATCCATACCTTTCTCGGCAAAGAGAGGCATGAGTGATTGGGTGAGTTCTTCAACAGTTTCATTGAAAGCCTCGCTTGGTGTGTGTCCGTTTTCGCGAAGCACTTCGTATTGTGCTTGGAAAAGGCCTTGTATAGCACCCATCAGCGAGCCGCGTTCGCCAGTGAGGTCTGATATGGCTTCGCGTTGGAAAGTGGTCTCAAACAAGTAGCCCGAACCGATGCCGATTCCGAGCGCCAAAGTGCGGTCGAAGGCCTTGCCGGTGACATCTTGGTAGATGGCATAGCTGCTGTTTACGCCACGACCTTCAAGAAACATGGTGCGCAGAGAAGTGCCCGAACCCTTAGGCGCAACCATAATCACGTCTACGTCGGCAGGAGGCACGCAGCCAGTGCGGTCGCTCCATGTGATTGCAAATCCGTGAGAGAAGTATAGAGCCTTGCCAGGGGTGAGGTGCTTCTTGATTGTTGGCCAAACCGACATTACTGCGGCATCGCTGAGCAGACACATAATGATGGTGCCTTTTTCGCAAGCTTCTTCGATGCTGAAGAGGGTTTCGCCAGGTTTCCAACCGTCGTTGATTGCTTTTTCAAAAGTTTTGCCTTGGCGTTGGCCAACGATAACGTTGAAGCCATTGTCGCGCAGGTTCATACTTTGGCCAGGACCTTGAACGCCATAGCCGAGGACGGCAATTGTTTCGTCTTTCAATACTTCTCTCGCTTTTTCAAGAGTGAATTCTTCGCGGGTGATTACTTGCTCTTCAACACCGCCAAAATTTAATATTGCCATAGTTTTATATAATTAAAAATGTGTTGTGTGTATTTGTTGTCATTTATTGTTGCGAGGCGACAAGAGTATGCGTGCGCGGCAGTGACTTGTGCCTTCGGCATTGGCGATCTCAAGCTTCACATCGTTGGTTGTGTGGTCAACGGCGATGGTCATTTCTTCGGCGTAGACGCATTCCTTGATGTAGGCAATCTCAAAGCGCTTCACAAAATTGCTTTCGTAGTCGCTGAGAGGTAGCTGGTTCATAAGCAACTCCACATAGCGCACGCTGTTGACGTGCTGATTGATGTCGAGGTCGCAATACTTAAAAGCGTAGTGCGAGGTGGTGCCGCCGGTAACAGGGCGCAAGCGCGATTGCGGTTCGATAGGGCATGGATGCTCGGATGTAACCTCTTGCAAGTGACTGAATTTTGAGATGTCGGCACTTTCACGGGTGATGCCATTGATTACCACCCAAATGGTGCGAGCATAGCCAAGCACGTTGCCCTCGTCGTCGCTTATCTCAAAATTACGTTGCGAGAAGTGGCGATTGAAGTTTTCAATCCATGTGGTGAAAGTGTATTTCTTGTTTACCACGGGATATTGTTTCATCTCTATTGTCACTCTTGAGAGCACCCACGATTGGTTTTCTGTGATAAGAGTGGTGTAACCTACGCCCAGCTTGTCGGCGTGCTCGGTGGCCACCTCGATGATGCGTGTGAGCAACAAGGTGATGGGCATCTCGCCTTCAGGAGTGCATTCTCCAGGGGCAAGGAAATAGCGGTGAGAGTATTCTTTTATCCTTTCGCGTTCCATAATTCTTTTGGTTTGCGACG
>ERZ780141.649-NODE-649-length-25025-cov-11.290028_pt1 | contig 25025 bp, 19 predicted proteins | sample MGYA00433080_ERZ780141 | MGnify/ENA primary metagenome ERZ780141 (study PRJEB29588, sample SAMEA2154047) | human gut metagenome | biome: human gut; feature: human-associated habitat; material: faeces | place: Denmark | collected 2008/2010 ... | reverse complement strand
GAAAGGTATGGCCGCCCTCGGCACTAGAGGGAAGGACCCGCGACAGCGGGAGGGCCTGGTCCTGCAGCTGCCGGAATGCCGCCGGCCACCTGATTTTATATTGTCACTGGACAAAGTTCGCATAAAAATCACTATATTTGAATACATGTAAAAAAAATGTGGACAATGGCATTGACAAGCACAAATATTGGACGCATAGGCGAGATTCGCGCGAAGCAGGAGAGTTATTTCCGGTCTGGGGCGACGCTGGACGTGCGGACCCGCAAGGCGAATCTGGTCGCATTCGAGAAGGCGGTGCTTAAGTGGGAAAAGCCTCTGTGTGAGGCACTTTGGAAGGATTTGCATAAATCTTATGAGGAGTCTTATATCGCGGAAGCCAGCATTCTTCTCGGGGAAATCCGCACGCATATCAGGAATGTCGGGAAGTGGACGAGGCCACAGAGACGTCCTACTCCTATGAAACTTTTCCCGTCGCGGAGCAAGATCATCAGCGAACCGTTGGGGACTGCGCTCATTATTTCGCCTTGGAATTATCCAGTGCAGCTTCTGCTGACGCCACTTGTGGGCGTGATTTCGTCGGGATGTACCGCTGTGCTGAAACCTTCGCCTTATGTGCCGGAGGTGTCCGATGTCATAGAAAAGATGATTAGGGATACGTTTCCGGAAGAGTATGTAGCTGTGGTGCAGGGAGATAGAAACGTAAATACAGCGTTGTTGGAACAGCGTTGGGATATGATTTTCTTTACAGGAAGCCCCTCTTTCGGACGTGCCGTGATGGCTGCCGCTGCCAAAAATCTTACTCCTGTCGTGCTGGAATTAGGCGGAAAAAGCCCGTGCATAATCGACAAGGACGCGGATATCGAAGTTGCTGCCAAGAGGGTGGCATGGGGAAAAATCCTGAATGCCGGGCAGACTTGTATCGCGCCGGATTACCTGATGCTGCATAAAAATATTAAGGATAAATTCCTGTCGGAACTGGAGAAAGCGTTCGGGGAACTGCTTGGCGATGACCCCCAGAAAAGCGAGCATTTCGTGAGGATCGTAAACGATGCCGCTTTCGAACGTCTTAAGGGCTATCTCGCTGATGGTGAGGTGGTTTTCGGAGGAAAGACTGATAAGAGCGAGCGCTATTTCAGCCCTACCGTGCTGGACCATGTGAGCCCGGACTCGCCGGTGATGCAGGAGGAAATTTTCGGGCCGATCTTCCCCGTCCAGACCTTCAGCTCGCTCGATGAGGTTATCAGGTTTGTGTCAATGCGGGAGAAACCTCTTGCTCTGTATTATTTTGGTAGTCAAGGAGATAAGGTCTTAAAGCATACGACTTCCGGAGGCTCTTGCATAAATGATGTCATAATGCATATCGCAAACGAAAATGTGCCTTTCGGAGGAGTGGGAATGTCCGGAATGGGCAGCTACCATCACAAACGTACCTTCGATGTGTTTACACATTATCGTTCAGTGATTTCCACGCCTACTTGGATAGATTTGCCGTTCAGGTATATGCCATATATGTGGTTCAATGCAGTTAAGCGACTTTTATAAAAACTTCAAGTTTCGCAAGTGCGAAACACCGCTTATGGATCCCGAGAGAGCGAAAGCAAGTCCCTTCCCCGAGACCCGGGATTTAGGGTGAGGGTGACGTGCATGCAAAAAGTGCGTGCAAGCGCTTGCTCTCAGCGACTTTGACAACTTGCGAAACTTGAGTAAAAACTTGAATATATGATGATGAAGGAGAAGGAAAAGCGTCTTTCGAATGCGGTAAAACCCGAAGGAATGGACGCGGCGGAGTGGCAGCGTGCGCTGCGCAGACAGTTTGCTGCCAGAGAAGTGCTTTCGATATCACCTAATGGTGAGGAGGCGGCGTATGGAGTGTTCGATGTAAGGAACCCAAAGTCAAAGAATTGGTACAAAGTGGTTTACAGAGGTTCTGACAGCCGCTGGAACTACTGTTCTTGTATGGATTACAAGACTAATCAGCTCGGTACCTGTAAACATATCGAGGCTGTGCGCCTTTGGCTCGAAAATCATGGACGTAAGATTCAGGCAGTGAATCCGCCTTATTCTTCGTTATATGTTTCATATCGGGATGGTCGTAAAATCTTTCTCCGCATAGGAAGCGCCCACTGGGATGAAATGGGGGCATTGTCGAAAAAATACTTCACCAAGGACCTGGAACTGATAGAAAATACCATTCCGTCCATACAAAAATTCATCTCGGAGGCCAAGGTCATCGACCCTGATTTCAAATGCTATCCGGATGTCCTGGATTACCTGGCGGAGAAAAAGGATGCGGAATATCGCGAACAATATCTGTCGAAAGTGACGGATGAGGATATGGCAGGATTGCTCAAGGCGCGTCTCTATCCTTATCAGGCTGAGGGTATCAGATTCGCATTTGCCAAGGGTAAATCTATTATCGCGGACGAAATGGGATTGGGCAAGACCATTCAGGCTATCGGCACGGCAGAACTTATGCGCAAGGCTGGTCTGGTGTCGTCTGTGCTGATTCTGTGTCCTGCTTCGCTGAAATATCAGTGGCTTGAGGAAATTAATAAATTTACTGATTCTGAAGCAGTTGTAGTGGAAGGTCTGCCGATGAAACGTAAGGAACTGTATGAGTCGGGCACTTTTTATAAAATCGTCTCGTACAATGCCATGAGCAACGATGTGAAGATGTTCGGCAAGATGTCCACTGAACTGCTTATAATGGATGAGGTTCAGCGACTTAAGAACTGGAATACGCAGATTTCCAAGGCCGCGCGACATATACAGTCGGATTACGCCGTTGTACTTTCCGGAACGCCGCTTGAAAATAAATTGGAGGAGTTGTATTCGGTAATGGAGTTTGTGGACCAATACTGTCTCGGACCATATTATAAATTCATTGAAGAGACCACAGTCAAGGATGATAGCGGGAAGATAATTTCATATAAGAATCTCAACAAGGTAGGGGAGAAACTCTCCGGCAGACTTATACGCAGAAGGAAGTCCGAGGTGTCTGTGCAGATGCCTGAAAGGACCGACCAGAACTTGTTCGTGCCGCTGACGCCGAAACAGAGAGAACTGCATGACGAGTTCAAGACCGGGGTAGCCCAGCTTGTATACAAATGGCGCCGCATGCACTATCTCAGCGATATTGACAGGAAACGTATGTTGCTGCTCCTCAGCCAAATGCGCATGGTATGCGACAGTACTTACATCCTCGATCAGGAAACCAGGTACGATACTAAGGTGGATGAGACATTGAACATCCTGCAGAACGTGATAGCCAGCGGCGATGGTAAGGTGGTGATTTTCAGTCAATGGGAGCGCATGATGAGGCTTGTCGCCACGGAACTGGACAAGTTGGGGATAGGTTATTCGGCATTGAGCGGATCCGTTCCGTCGGAGAAGAGAAAGGCTCTTATGGACGAATTCTGGGGTAATCCTGACTGCCGCGTATTCCTTTCGACGGATGCCGGAAGTACTGGTCTGAACCTGCAGATAGCGTCCCTTATCATCAATCTGGATTTACCATGGAATCCTGCAGTGCTTGAGCAGAGAATCGGTAGGATTTATCGTATCGGACAGAAGCGTAATATTCAGGTTATCAATATGATATCTAAGGATTCTTTCGAGGAGCGGATGCTTGCGACACTGGATTTCAAGGCCTCGCTTTCAGATGGAATCCTGGACGGCGGGGACGATACCGTAATCCTCGACGACAACAAGATGAACAAGCTGATGGACACCGTGACCGAGTTTGTCGAGGAGAGTGGCCAGAAAGGGGTCGAGTCAATGCCGATGGACTCTGAAGTTCTTCAGGGAGAGGCCGTTGTGACGGCTCCGGAGGATGTTTCCGTAGCTGAAGTTCCTGATTTGGAGCAGCCCGATGAGGAATCTGCTGAGGAGACTGAATCTTATAACCCTGAAAAGCTTGTGGAAAAGGGGGTTGAGTTCCTTTCCGGACTTGCGGAAACGCTGAAATCTCCAGAGAAGACTGCTCGTCTGGTGAATTCTATCGTGTATACTGATCCTGAATCAGGACGTCAGGAGCTGCGTATACCACTTCCGGGGAAAGATACGGTCGAGTCCATTCTCGGGTTGGTGGCTAAAATTATGTCTAAGTAGACACTAAAGCCCCTGCGTATGTAAGTATTTGAATCGGCGGATTTTACGTGTTGCAGTTTTCTCGAAAGGTTCCTTGAGAATCTGGACGTCGCTGACCTTGGATGTGCGGTTCACATTCTTGTTCACGATGCTCAGAATCTTGGCCTTATATGCCTCTATCTTGCGGAAGAATTCATCCTCGGTGAAGGCTTTTTTCGTGCGCTCCGGGTCCTTGTAGTAACCGAGCATGACATTAGGGCCTTTGGCTACGATTTCGCCCTCTCCTGTCTCGGGATTTATGTTGTCAAGTCGGAGTGAAACGCCTTTCATGGTGTGTCCGATGGAACCGGTAGTGCCTGATGTATAGATGATTGTGGCGATGTCATCCGGCATCGGCATGGCAACTTTTCCGTCTCATGTGAATTTGCTGTCGTCTTTCTTTATTTCTTCCAAAAGAATAATTCGGTGCAAAGGTAGTATATTTATTGTATTGTTACGTGAAAGAAAGTTGCTAAGTTGTCTGATTCAGGGGGAATAAGTATCTTTGTGAGTAAAAACATTGACCTATATGAATAGCGAAGAAATCATTGGCGCGATAGGCACGAACTATCTTCAGGGCGGGGTGTCCATGGTGTGGGTGTCCAACAAGTTCTGTCTGCTCGATAATCTCGAGCCCCGGCCTGGCGAGGAAGGTTTTTCGGGTGTTCTGCCCAAGTTGAGGTTCCCTCTGAAGGTGCGCCTGACGGTTTGCGTTTTCTGTCGGAAAGGGAGGATCGATTTGCGTATTCAACAGAAGAATTATTCGGTTTTTCCTGGGAGTATCATCGTGATTTTCGGAGGTCAGATTTTGGAGAGCGTTTATGCAGAGGAGGGGAGTAAGGTCATTATCGTAGGCATTAATTCTGAATACATTATGACGGAAATTCGCGGTCGGCACGGACGTAGTCTGAGGCAGTGGGTTCTGCATAATCAGGATCCCGCGACTGTGAGTATGGATGATGATGAGGCTGAAAATTTCGAAAAGCTTTGTCAGTCGCTTAAGTTTATCATGAAAAATTCGGGTCCTGATACTGCTGACGGTATCTTGTCCGGGTTTACGTATATATTTGCCAGCTTGCTGCTCAAGTGGCGCAAACGTGATGTGGCTGAGGAGATTGTGAACCCTGTGGAGACTGAATCAGGTCTGGATTATTCACGAGAAAAGGAGGTCCTCGTCAGGTTCCAGAATGATGTCCATAATTTTTCCAGGAAAGACAGGACGGTTGGTTTCTATGCGAGGCGTCAATGCGTGTCGGAAAAACATTTTTCCCGGCTGATCAAGAAGGCCTCTGGTCAGAAGCCGTTGGAGATCATCCGGGAATATGTGGTGCTGGATGCCAAGAGCCTTTTGCTTTCAGGAAAATATTCCGTCAAACAGGTGGCGGAACTGCTTGGTTTCCAGAATCATTCGTTTTTTACACGATTCTTCCGGAACTCCACGGGAAAGACTCCCGGAGAGTTCATGCGTGAAGAATAGTTCTACTTTGCTGACAGGGTGTCGGCCACGGCCTTTGTGATTTCACCTGCCGTGTCAGGTTTTACAAACGGCGAAGTGAGGCCTATAAATTCGAGATTCCCTGTGAAATACAATGCCAGGAATGTGATCACGAGTATTGTCAGAACTGTCGGCAGCCAGATTTTCCAAGCCGGAGTTTTCTGGTCGTAAGGGTCTGCAAGTTTCATTTTCGGATACTTCGCCACGGTGGTGAGTTTTCCGCCGAAGAGAATGTTTACCAATACTTTAGAGTTTATCGCCCAGCCGTTTGCGTTCAGGATCGGGCCGAGGTTGCGCTTGCGGAGTTTCATCCATGCGATAAAGCATGACGGGCCTGAAATTATCAGCATCAATGCCAATATCACGAAGATGAGCTGGTGCGGAGGAGTATTCTTTATGCCTGTCGCAAGAGCTGTGAAGAATGAGCCTATATATCCGATGGCCATGCCGAAAGCAGCGAAGATACCGGCAAACTTGGCGATGTCGAATGCCTGAGGTTTGTCTGTCTTGGCTGCAGCGTCAGGTGTGCCCGGTGTGGTGGCCGCAGCTGTCTGTACTTTTGCCTGGAGTTCGGCGCTTATCTTCGCGTCCTTATCAGCGGCTGATTTGTTTATCAGTCCTACGCAGAATTCCCAGACTTTGCGGTACGGCGCCCAGAATGCCTGCTTGATACTGATAGGGTTATCTACAATTTTGGTTATCACGGCGTCCCAGTCGTGTCCCTGAAGATCGTAGAAAATTCCGTTCTTTCCAGGTCGTAAATCTTCGATGTCTCCGTCTGTCATGACAGCGACTGCGTCCATGGATTTTCCGAGCGTCTTGGATGTGGCCTTGAAGTAAATGAGGAAAATTCCACTGAGTGAAGCCATGTCTGCGTGCTTGCCCATGTCAGAAACTCTAATACAAAGGTCGCAGCATCTCTGGTCGATGTAGAGCTGTCCGAGTTCGAACATGGCCCTCACGCCAGGTGCACGCGAATAGAAATCCGTGAAGAGGACGAAGTTTTTAAGCAGTCTGTAAAAATCTCTGTAATAATACATTAGCTTTTTAACTTCGTCGATAGAACTGGATTCGTCTGCAAGGGCCTTGTCCTGTTCTATCAGGCCGAGCAGCGCATCTTTTCCGCCTGCCGTTAAAATTGCATTGATCCTGTCCTCGCCGAGCGCCTCGACTTCCGCGCCTTTTTTCGCGCCGAGCCAGGCCGCATATTCGCTGAAGGTCGCCTCGATGCCGCGCCATTCGGGTTCGGTCAATTCTGTTTTTCCTTCGGTTAGGGTCAATGCTGCCAGGGCGTTGAATTTTTTCTGCCATGCCGGATTTATGGCGTTTATGTCGAGCGTCTTCGATGCTGTAGGCGCTGCCAACGGGCATGATCCGATGTCTTTTATGTCTGTTACGGCGATGTTTACGGCTTTCGCCACGTCTGCGTCGAATGCCATGAGGCTGCAGCGTGTGAAGTAGTCGTTCATCTTGTCTTTCAATGCGTTATATGCGTCGAAGGCTGCCTGTGTCTTGTCTCCGTAAGGCATGGCCGGTGCACTTTTTTTCCATGCGGACCAGTCAGCACAAGCGGCGTAGAATTTCTCTGTCAATTCGGCATTGACCCCACCCTCGCCGCTGCGGTCCTCGGCGGAACCGATGGTCGCGATGATGTCGGCGATGGTCTTTTTCTGGCTCTCGTCGGTCGCCGAAAGGGGGGTGATCACGCCGTCGCCGTTGAAGCGCGTGCCGGCGAAAATCGCTTTCGAGTCGGACGCGTCCGCGAGTGAAATTTCGTTTTTGTCAATGCCTATGTTTTTCAGGATTTGTCTGGCTGAGTTGTATAGGCGTTTTCCGGTGTCGGTGGAGGTGTCGATGTTGTCGAGGCTTAGTGTGCTGTCTCCTTTCAGGATGCTGTCCTTGTCTTTTATTACGGAGGTGAGCCACTGTGCAGCCTGTACGACTTCGTTCACCATAATTTTGCCATCTTTCTCTGTATCAAGGAATTCGAGTGTTTGTTTGTCGAATTCGAGTCCGTCTACGGGGCAGCTCAGTACTGTCCATAGCTTCTGGTCAAGTTCTCCAAGGTGTGCGATGTCTTCTCCGGAGCCTATTTTTACTCTGATTGCTCCTCCGAGGGAGCAATATTGCCATTCATATTTGGATGCCATTTTCGATTAGATTTGTTTTTTAGTTTTTTAAAACCCTATCTACAAAAATACTAATAATTTTCGTTTGAGGGGATTTTTTTTATAGTTTTGTAATAATTTGAATATTGTTTACAGTTACTAAATATATGGATATGAAATTACCTTCAGATTTTTCTCCTGAGGAGCGTCGCGAGCGTGCGATGTCGCTTTTCCGTCAGGGTTATAATTGTTGTCAGTCTGTGGTTTTAACTTTTGCTGATGTGCTTTCGGAACAAGTTACTGTTGAGCTGCTTGCGACTATCGGTTCTGGTTTCGGAGGCGGTATGGCGCGTATGCGTGAGGTCTGCGGTTCCTTCAGCGGAGTAGTGATTATGTCCGGTTTCATTTCTCCTGCCACCGATCCTACCAATCAGGATGGCCGACGTGCCAATTATGCTCTGGTTCAGCAGTTTGCTGAAGAGTTCAAGAAACGTAACGGCGGAAGTATTGTTTGCCGTGAGTTGCTCGGACTTGCTCCTGCCAAGATAGTCGAGGACCCTGCTCCTTCTGCCCGTACAGAAGAATATTACAAGAAGCGTCCTTGCGCGGAGATTATCGGTAATGCTGCCATGATCGTGGCAGAGTATTTGGTGCGTAACCAGAAATAATCCTTCGCAAATCCTTGCCGGATGATTAGGATACAATAAAACAGGCTGGCCCTTGGATAGGACCAGCCTGTTTTGTAATAGTATGTAGATAAATTACATAGCCTGTGCAACTGCAACAGCGACAGCGACTGTAGCTCCAACCATAGGGTTGTTACCCATTCCGAGGAAGCCCATCATCTCTACGTGAGCAGGAACTGAAGATGAACCTGCAAACTGTGCATCTGAGTGCATACGACCCATTGTGTCGGTCATACCATAAGATGCAGGACCTGCTGCCATGTTATCCGGGTGAAGTGTACGTCCGGTACCACCGCCTGATGCTACTGAGAAGTAAGGCTTGCCGGCGAGTACACGCTCTTTCTTATATGTACCTGCAACTGGGTGCTGGAAACGTGTAGGGTTTGTAGAGTTACCGGTGATAGAGATATCTACGTTCTCTTTCCACATGATGGCAACACCTTCGCGAACATCGTCAGCGCCATAGCAACGTACACCACCACGTACGCCCTCTGAGTATTTGGTCTCAGAAATTACTTTTACCTCACCGGTATAGTAATCGAACTGGGTCTGTACATATGTGAAGCCGTTGATACGTGAAATGATCTTGGCAGCGTCCTTTCCGAGACCGTTAAGGATAACGCGGAGAGGTTTCTTACGTACCTTGTTAGCCATTTCTGCGATCTTGATAGCGCCTTCTGCTGCAGCGTAAGACTCGTGACCTGCGAGGAATGCAAAGCACTCTGTGTTCTCGCTAAGGAGACGTGCAGCGAGGTTACCATGTCCGAGACCTACCTTACGGTCATCAGCAACTGATCCTGGGATACAGAATGCCTGAAGACCCTCACCGATGGCCTCAGCAGCCTCAGCAGCTGTCTTAACACCCTTCTTGATAGCGATAGCTGCGCCTACAACGTAAGCCCACTTCGCATTCTCGAAGCAGATTTTCTGGGTGTCTTCGCACATCTTGTATGGGTCGATACCCTTTGCATCGCAGATAGCCTTAGCCTCGTCGATGTCTTTGATTCCATATTGGTTGAGGGTAGCATTGATCTTATCAATACGACGCTCGTAGCTTTCAAAAAGTGCCATTTTCTCTTACTCTTTACGTGGGTCAATATACTTAACTGCGTCCTTGAAGCGGCCGTAGGTTCCTTTGGCCTTCTCGATAGCCTCTGGGCCGGTAGCACCGCCCTTGAGAGCGTCCATAAGTTTTCCGAGGTTTACGAATTCGTAACCGATAACTTCATTGTTGTTGTCGAGAGCCATCTTGGTGCAATATCCTTCTGTCATCTCGAGATAACGGCTACCTTTAGCCTTGGTTCCGAACATTGTTCCGACCTGGCTGCGGAGGTTCTTTCCGAGATCCTCAAGAGAGCCTCCTATTGGAAGACCGCCTTCTGAGAAAGCAGACTGGGTACGGCCGTAAACGATCTGAAGGAAAAGTTCGCGCATTGCGGTATTGATAGCATCGCAAACGAGGTCAGTATTGAGAGCCTCAAGGAGGGTCTTGCCAGGGAGGATTTCAGAAGCCATAGCAGCTGAGTGAGTCATACCTGAGCAGCCGATGGTCTCTACGAGAGCCTCCTCGATAATGCCGTCCTTAACATTGAGTGTCAATTTGCAGGCACCCTGCTGAGGAGCACACCAACCGATACCATGTGTAAGGCCGGAAATGTCCTTAATCTCTTTAGAATGCACCCATTTGCCCTCTTCAGGGATAGGAGCATTGGCGTGATTCGCGCCTTTAGCAACGCAGCACATTTGCTGCACTTCTTTAGTGTAAATCATATCTATATCCGTATATGTTTATTTTCACGATGCGAATATACAAATTTTTTGCGGATTTACGAAATGTTCGGCGATTCGTTGCTATACAAATCGTTATATATTATTATATGGTACCTGCTGCCGGCTTTCACGTCAGATGTCCTGCCTGTTTCCCTGCCGGCGATGCCGCCGTTTCTAATCGTGGAATTATCGCCGGCATCCGTTGGAAGCCCTTTCCGAAGCGCCTATTACATCACCCGTAGACTCTCCGAAACCACGGTCGTCATATCGCAGTGTGGCGATTCCTGCTTTTGCAAATGCGTCAGCGATTACCGCAAACGGCTTGTGCTCGAATATCTCCTCGTCCCTGTTTTGGAATCCGCTTCCGGTAACCATGATGAGCACCGGCGTCTCGCGACTACAATTCTTCGGAGTGGTCAATGTTCCTTTCAGAACAGCATCGCCATTCGAGAACGTGACATCAGCATTGACATAAACAAAAGGGCCGACAGGCGTTTGGGGGCGCTTCAAAGTTGGGACGCCTGGGTTCAATGGCATCGGAAACGACATGCCGTGCTGGGTGAATGTGCCGGTAATAAGTTTGCCTGTCCAAACACCTTTATATGAAGCGTTTATGGCTGGAATCCCAAGCTCGATCTGGCCGGTTGCCACCCGCTTTACCGACACCCGAATCCCCTTGGCACCCATGTCGGGAACGTCGAGTGTGGCAGTGCTGTCGCCCAGGTGAAAAATGAGTGAAACCGTCGCCCCACCAGTGTCCAGTTTGCCGGTCCAATGTCCGGTTTGTGCCAATGCTGCCGTAGCGATAAGTGTCCATGTCAATGTTGCGATTATTCGTTTCATACTCAGTGAATTTTCGTAAAGTATGAAGTAATTTTTTTGTTTTCGTGTTGTCGGAATGTAATAATCCCAGAATTTTATGTAAGTTTGCGAAATATTTGGATAATTATATGGCGCTACTTATAGTTTATATGCTGGGAACGCTGGGTATTTCGTTCCTTTGCTCTCTTTTGGAGTCGGTCTTGATGTCTACTCCACTTTCGTTTATAACGATGAGGAAGGAGCAGGGGTACAAGCCGGCTGAGAAGTTCTTTAAGTATAAATCTGATCCAGACAGGCCTTTGGCGGCGATTCTTTCCTTGAATACGATTGCCAACACCTTGGGTGCTGCGGCTGTGGGTCGTCAGGCTACTATATTGTTCGGAAGTACTTGGTTCGGTATCATTTCGGCATTGACCACATTTCTTGTGCTGGTTTTCTCGGAAATCGTGCCTAAGACTATCGGAACGACCTATTGGAAGAACTTGATGGGATTCGTGACATCTGTCATTTCTTTCCTCACTATAATAATGTGGCCGTTGGTGATTATCGTTCAATTGATTACCAAATTGTTAAGTAGAGATGATGATGAGGCAACCGTGAGCAGGGATGAGGTGACGGCGATGGCGAATATCGGACTTGAGGAAGGTGTGATCGACTCTGACGAGAACAAGGTTATCCAGAATATCATGAAACTGGATAAGGTTCAGGCTTGTGATGTGATGACTCCGAGAATCGTGGCTATGACGGCTCAGGAGAACATGACTCTGAAGAATTTCTACAAGAATGACGCTTATCTGCATTTTTCCAGGATTCCGGTCTATGCTGATTCTCCTGAATATATCACCGGTTATATTCTTTTGAGTGATGCTCTTGAGGGACTCGCTGATGATGAGTTCGACAAGAGGTTAGTAGAGCTGAAGCGTCCTATTTCGTTCTTTAAAGAGGAGGATTCCTGTGGACATATCTGGGAGGAATTGCTGAAGAAGCACGAACAGATAGCGCTCATCATAGACGAATATGGGTGTTTCCAGGGTATCTTGACGCTGGAGGATATCATCGAGACTATCTTGGGTCTCGAAATCATTGACGAAAACGATCAGGCGATAGACATGCAGCAGTTCGCGCGCGAGCGCTGGGAGCGTCGTCAGAAGCGTTTCCGTCCAATCGTGCTCCCTAAGGAGGATGAGGGCGAGAAGGCGTAGGGCGGGGGATTCGCCGGGGCGGTGGTTGTTGAGATTGGATTCCCGCTGGCTGGAGTCGGCGGATTTTAGATTTCGAAGGTATTGATTATTAATAAGTTACAAAATTATAATCTGCCGACCCCCTCGAAAAATGAGGTGTCGGCGGATTGTTATTTTGGAAAGTGTTGATTCTTAATATGTTATAAAACGCAAATCCGCCGACGCCCAGCGGTCCGGGTAAGCGTTTCCGAGGTTACGTATTGATGCTTATCCGAGATTAACCAATCCTAGAATAGGATAAGCAATGCTTTGTTAACCATAATTATTAAAATGTCGATTTCGACTGGACAACCTGGCGGATCTGGAAACGCATATATGACTGTCTATTAGATTGTTACAACTAAATACGCCCGCCAGGTGGTATGTTTTTTTATAGGACTTGGCAGGATTTAAAAGATGTAACCATCTGTGGACTAGAGTGATACGATATTTTGCACCTGCCAGGTTGTCGGAAAACACAAGTGCTGGACTGTCTGTGGAGCGAGTTGGCGGATTTCCATGAGACTGATTTCCGCCGACGCCCTGATCGGAACATTAGTCGGATTCTTTTTTTGTTTTTTCGGAACAGACCACTAATCCTGTTTCATCGAAATATCCGGGATGTGTCCGGTCAAACTCCTTCATGCATTCTATTCCTTTGCGGTGTATCTCAGCATAAAGTTCCTTGCGAGCTTTTATGTCTGCAGTATGCCCTTTAGTTAGCTCCTTCCATTCATGGTCCTCTATATTAAGTACTTTGCTCACGTATTCCTGCTCGAATCCTTGTTCGAAGAGTGAAATGATGGTTTTCTTACGAATCTCATCTTCATCATGTCCTAAGATTCTTAATGCCTTCTGGTAAGTCTCACTAAAACCTTCAATGTGTCCTAGAACGTAACTGTTACATATGCTCGCGACAAAATCTCGCCTTTTGAATTCTTTTGCGGCTTCATAAAGCTGCATGTCAAGATCATCCATAATCTCAAATGTTTAGTAATCCGTAAAAAATGACTGGTGATGGTAAAATTAACAATTTTCATCAAATTAACCATTCCCAACAAGGAATCACCTCGATGGTACCATAGTCATCTTTGATGGTCTTCTTTTCGTCATAAGTGATTATCAGTCTTTGTTTGCATGGTAATGCTTTCGGTAATTTCTGTAGCGCTTCCACTTCACGATTCTGGGTTGCGTCGGATTTGTCAATGGAGTAAGAAACTTGTATAGCTAATTCATCTTCAGGTATATAGAAGTCGACTTCAATATTCTGATTGTAGAAAAACACGCGTTCGTTATTCGGGTCATTCCCATACTTACGGAACAGAGTGATTGCTACTAAGTTTTCCAATAAAGTGGTTGCCGGGTCCACAAGAAGTAGACTGAGTATGCCGTTGTCAATGAAATAGTATTTGCTGTTTGTCTCGCGTTCGGAGAAAGCGGCATTTATATTGTGTAATCGCAATAAGAGCCACGCGTCTTCGCAGTGTTCAATATAGTTGCTTGTTGTCGGAATAGTGATTTTTCCACCTATGCTTGACAATACTTTGGCAATCCTGGAATAGGATAGCGGCTGTTTTACACTTTCTGCCATTTTCTTTACCATGAGCCGCAGAAGATTCGGGTTGTTTATCTTATTCCGTGCACAGATGTCTCCGAGGTATATCTTCTGGTATACGGAACTCAAATAATTTCTTTTGACAGACAATTGGGCACTTTCCGGTAATCCTCCCCAATTCAGGTATTCCGAATATTCCCGCAGGAAGAGTGACTTTCCGGTGGTGCTCATTAAAGTCTCTTTATCATATGGTACGTTACGTGAACTAAGATATTCAGTGAAACTATATGGATAAACCTCTAACGGGATATAACGGCCTCCAAGAGTTGTCATTATCTCTTTTGAAAGCATCTTGGCATTTGAACCTGTAATCCAGACGGTCCGTTTGCTGTCTGCCATGCGTCGTGCAAACTTTTCCCACCCGTCGATGTTGTGTATTTCGTCAAGAAACAGCATGGGGTTATCCTTGCCGGTCATCTCGATATGGGATTCAATTATGGCGTTGAAGTCTTCTGAAGTAAAGCCTATAAGTCTTTCATCTTCAAAACTTAGATATAGCATATCATCCCAACTGTGGCCTTCGTGCAATAATTGCTGTATTTTTTCGAAGAGAATAAACGATTTTCCAGCTCTGCGGACGCCGACAAACACATAACAGCCAAAACCATCAGTTGCGATGTCTCTGTGGACGATGTCATAGTTCTCGATTTCACGACGATTGTCGAGAAGTATCTGCTTCAGTAATGCTTTGTTAACCATAATTATTAAAATGCCATTTTACATATTTGTACAAAAGTATAAAATTCTATTTAAATAAGCATGTTTTTTTCTGTCCTTTTTTGTGTGGAATTTTGGACAACCTTATTATCTTTGCAAAATTGTTGCGCTACCACGCATACGGAAGTTGCGCGACAACGCAAACATTAAGTAATCGATAACCGCATGACACAAAAAAGTTTTTTCAGGAACACTCTCGGCGCACTGGTCGCAACTCTGTCGCTGGGATTTGTCACGGAAACCACGGCCTCGGCTGATGAGGGAATGTGGCTTCCGTCTCTTATTTCACAGCGCATCGTCGATATGCAGAGCAAAGGCTTCAAACTCTCTGCTGAAGACATTTACAGCGTAAACCAGGCATCTCTTAAAGACGCAGTCGTACTTTTCGGACGCGGATGCACCGGTGAAGTCATCTCACCGGAAGGACTGCTCCTGACCAACCACCACTGCGGCTATGGCCAGATCCAGCAGCACAGCAGCGTGGAACACGATTACCTTCGCGACGGCTTCTGGGCCATGAGCCGCAAAGAAGAGCTCCCAAACAAAGGGCTGACTGTCAGCTTCTTGGAGAGAATGGACGACGTGACTTCGAGAATCCTCGAGGGCTACACCCCAAGTTTCACCGAATCCCAGAGAGACTCTGTTGTTAAGGTCAATGCTGAAGAGCTCATTAAGGAGGTAACTGCTGAAGGAAAAGGACTTAGGGCTACTGTCGAGTCACTTTACTACGGAAACCAGTATTTTCTCTTTTTGTATCGTGAATATAGCGATATCCGTCTGGTAGGCGCTCCTCCTTCATCGATCGGTAAATTCGGCGGTGACACTGACAACTGGATGTGGCCACGTCATACGGGAGACTTCTCCATCTTCAGAATTTATGCTGACAAGGACAACAATCCTGCTGAATATTCAGAAGACAACGTTCCGTACACTCCTAAGAAATTCTTCAAGATATCTCTCGGCGGCGTACAGGAAGGAGACTTTACTTTCGTATATGGTTTCCCTGGAAGAACACAGGAATACATCATGTCAGAAGGCGTGAGATATGTGTCGGAAATCTCAGATCCTGCGAAGATTGCGTTGAGAACCATGAGACTCGATACCCAGAAGAAATATATGTCTGAAAGCCAGAAGGTCAGAATCCAATACTCTTCCAAGAATGCAGGCGTGGCCAATGCCTGGAAGAAGTGGCAGGGCGAGATGAAGGGAATCAACCGTTTGGGTACCGTCGCTGCCAAAAAAGAATATGAAAAGAGATTTGCACAGTGGGCCCAGGGAACGGAATACAGCTCGATACTTCCACGTCTGGATTCATTGTACCATGCAGTGGAACCATATACTTTCGCTAAAGAATACTACAGCGAAACAGCTGCGACAGTGGAACTTTGCAAGTTTGCCGCATCTGTAGCCAAGGAAATCAAAGCCGGAAATAAAGATAAGGCAGCATCTCTTTCTGAAGAGTTCTACAAGGACTATTATCTTCCTATCGACAAAGAATCATTCGTGGCCATCATGGGCGCATTCGTCGAGGACGTTCCTGTTGAGTTCCATCCTGAATATATGAAGGGAGAACTTGCGAAGTACGGAAGTGTCGGCAAATGGGCAGATGCCTTGTTCGGCGAATCAGTTTTCGCTGATGCTGAGAAAGTTTCGAAACTTGAGGCTGCAGATTCTACATCCATTTATGCCGATCCTGCCGTGAGATTTGCCAATGAATTCAAGAAGTGGTATGCTCACGATGTCTATCCTACAGACAAACGTCTCAACCAGGAAATCACATTGCTCTACAGAGATTATATGAGAGGCCAGATGGCGTTCGAACCTGAAAAGGCATTCTTCCCTGATGCAAACCTCACACTCAGAGTGGCTTACGGAAGCATTGCCGGATACGCTCCTGCAGACGGCATCTATTACAAGCCGCTTTCTACACTTGAGGGCATAATGCAGAAGGATAACCCTGAGATTTTCGACTACGACATTCCTCAGAGGCTGCGTGATATCTATGCTGCAAAGGATTACGGAAGATGGGCAGTGACCGAAGCGAACGGCAACAAGACCATTCCTGTCTGCTTCATTGCCACCAACCACACTTCAGGAGGAAACTCAGGTAGCCCTGTGATAAACAAGGACGGCAACCTGATAGGTCTGAATTTCGACCGAGTCTGGGAAGGAACTATGAGCGATATCGTCTTCGATCCTGACTATTGTCGCAACATTTCACTGGACATCCGTTATGTCCTGTTCACGATAGACAAACTCGCCGGCGCAAATCACCTGCTGGACGAGATGGTATTCGTGGAGTAATGTAGTGTACAATATAGCCACTGGGCATTTGTTTGGTGGAGATCTGTTTTAAAACTCAGCCGCCACATCGACAAAATACGGTCGATGTGGCGGCTGAAGTGTATTCGGGGTAATCGCCTAAGCTATCTCTTCGCGCAGACGATGATGCCGGTCACATTGCCATACATATCGTCATTGTGCAAACCGTCTTCGGACGTGTTCATGAATATTTCTTTCGTCTCTCCTGCATAGCGGGAACGCACGCGCCAGATTATAGGCTTTCCGTCTTTGTCTCCGGCTGCAAAAACTTCGTCTTTACCTCTTGCTGCAAGAGCATTGACATGACCATTATACGAGGTCAGTCTGTTGAGCTTGCCGTCGGTCCAAAGGGCAGCCCGATATCCTCCGACATAGCCGCCGATATAGGTCTTTCCGTCGTGGCGAAGGATTGCAGCCGCGATGGAATTTCCGCTATTGCTCTCAATATCAAGCAAGTGCAACGCACCATTTAGCCACCAGCAGGCCTGGAAATTTTCCTTGTCCTTTATCAGATAGCCACTTGCATATATATCCGAGCCGTCAACAACAATTTCCGTAACGTAAGCTGAATCATACCCGTCATGCGGCATTTCAATGCGCTCAAAATTCTTCCACATACAATTGGTGCCTCCCGTATAGACAACATTTCCATCTACGGTGATGCATGATACGCAGCCTTCAATGGTCTTGTTTTCGCTCAAATCAGTCATATCCCCGTTATACCAATAAGCGGGGTATTCCTTTTTGTTCTCGGACCATGAACCACCGGCGTAAAGAGAAATACCTGAGACTGCGAAATCAGTAGCATTGCAGTTCTCCATCACTTCAGTCTGGACTCCGTCCTTGTAAATTATCGTCCTGAAATCTTTGCCTTTGGCCAATGCGCACGAATACAGATACTTATCCTTGATCATTCCAATGCCAGAAACGAACTCGGCGCCTTCAAGCAATGTCATGTTCCGGTTGTTCCACATGGTTGCGTAGGAATCTCCAGTGAGGCTGGCATATATGTTTCCGGAACCGATGATTTCCCAGTAAGACGAGTCATATCCATACGAATCTTCATGACTCTGCGTTATGTGATATGTGAAAACCGTCTGTCCGTTTCTGGTGATGACAGCATCTGCCTTGCGGTCTTTCTGCGACATGTTCTCGCTGATTTTCAGATACTTGTATCCATATCCGGATTTTATGTACTCATCGATGTCGATCCAGTTTACAGACTTCCCGTCGAGCCCTTTCACAGTGACCTGGTCTTCAGGCCTGAGATTATTGGAAAAATAGTAATCCGTCTCATCTGAATATAATGATACGTCCGTTTCTGTTTTCGATTCCACCTCGGTGTTGTCAGGAGGTGTCTCTTCTTCTTTGTTATTGTCGTCCGGCGTCTCTGTGTTCTCTGCGCCATTGTCCGCCCCGTCGCACGAAGGCAAGGAAACAACAAGGGTGAAAGCAAGCAGAAGTCTTGCAAATACTGGTACTCTGAATTTCATCTCTTTATAGTTATGTGATTGTTATACAAATCGTCCGGTGGCGCTGTCTTTCGCCGCGCGGATCTGTTCCGGCGTGCCGGTCGCCACGATTCTCCCGCCTTCCGAGCCTCCGCCAGGGCCCAGGTCAATGATGAAGTCGGCGTTGCGGATTACGTCCAGGTCGTGTTCTATGACAATGACGGTGGCTCCGTGGTCGATAAGGCTCTGGAATACATTCAAAAGGGTCATTACGTCGGACGGATGAAGACCTATGGTCGGCTCGTCGAATACAAAAACGGAGTCACTCTGTCCTCTGCCCATTTCGCTGGCAAGTTTAAGTCTCTGGGCTTCTCCTCCTGACAGGCTCGGGGTTTCTTCACCCAATGTCAGATAACCAAGGCCTAAATCGCGTAACACCCTTAGTCTCTGGCTGATAAGCTTAAGGTCAGCACAGGCGTCGAGAGCGGAATTGATATCCATATCCATGAGTTCCGGAAGTGAATGAAATTCCCCGGCGGCGTTCTCCCTCATTATGCTCCCGGCGATTTTCGAATACCTGGATCCACGGCAATCAGGACATGGGATATCCACGTCAGGAAGGAACTGCACATCGAGGCTTATCACTCCTGTGCCATCACATGTGGGGCATCTCAGCTTGCCTGTGTTATAGGAAAAATCCCCGTCCTTGTAACCATGCTTTTTCGCGTCCGGTGTCTTGGCAAAGACTTTCCTGAGCTCATCATGGACATTGGCATAAGTCGCTACGGTAGAGCGGACATTGATACCTATAGGAGAGGCGTCGATGAGCTTCACTTGGCGAATCCCGTCAGCCTCAATAGATTTCACATGAGTCGGCAGAGCCTGACCTGAGATTTTCGCCTGCAGGGCCGGGATGAGGCTCTCAAGCACCATGGTAGTCTTTCCGGAACCTGAGACGCCTGTGATTACTGTCAGACGTCCTTTGGGAATCTCTACGCTGAGAGGCTTGACAGTATGGATGGCATCCGTAGTCATCGCTATCTTTCCGTTCTTGAACATGTCGGCTGCCGGTATCTGTTGCCTGACTTTGACAGAGGCTTTGCCTGAAAGGAATGGACCTATCTTTGAGCACTTATTGGCCTCAATATCATTGACAGAACCCTCAGCGATAACTTCGCCACCGTTCGAGCCGGCTCCGGGTCCCATTTCGATCAGCCAGTCGGATTTGGCGAGAATTTGCGTGTCGTGGTCCACCAGGATCACGGAATTCCCGTCGGCGACCAGATCGTCCATCACTCCGCAGAGGCCTATGATGTTCGACGGGTGCAGGCCGATCGACGGTTCGTCCAAGACGTAGAGGACTCCGGTGGTGCGGTTCCGGACGGCTCTGGCAAGCTGCATTCTCTGGCGTTCTCCGGTCGAGAGAGTCGCAGCGGAACGGTCCAGTGACAGGTAGCCTATTCCCAAGTCCATCAATCGTTTAGCTGTGTCGAGGAATGATTCGCAGATGCTTTTGGCCATGGGTCTCATCTCTTCCGGAAGGGAATCCGGCACGCCTTTTACCCATTCCACGATTTCGGTAAGTGTCATCTTGCAGGCATCGGCCAGGGATATTCCTCTGAGCCTCGGTGCCCTCGCCGCGTCGGAGAGTCTTGTGCCTCCGCAGTCCGGACAGACGTTGAGTTTAAGGAACTTCTCAACTCGCTTCATGCCTTTCTCGTCCTTGACTTTTGCCAATGCATTTTCGACGGTGTAGGTGGCGTTGAAGAAAGTGAAATCCAGCTCGGCCGCGTCGTTGGAGTTCTTGGCCTTGTAAAGGATATGCTTTTTCTCTGCAGGACCATGAAGGACAATGTCTTTTTCCTTGTCTGTCAGGTCCTTGAAAGGAACGTCGGTGCGTACGCCCATCGCTCGGCATACATCCTTCATGAGCGACCACATGAGTGTGTTCCATGGCGCTACTGCACCTTCGTCTATGGTGAGATTCTCGTCAGGGATGAGTGTGGATTCGTCTACTGTACGGACAGTTCCTGTACCGTCGCAAGTCCTGCATGCTCCCTGGCTGTTGAACGCCAAATCTTCAGCTCCCGGAGGATAGAAATGTTCTCCGCATACGGGACAGATGAGGTCTTTTCCGGCAGCTACCCTCAATGACGGTTCCACATAATGTCCGTTGGGGCATCTGTGACTGGCCAGTCTCGAGAACATAAGCCTAAGACTGTTAAGGAGTTCTGTTCCTGTACCGAAGGTGCTGCGTATGCCGGGGATACCGGGTCTCTGATGCAGTGCAAGAGCAGCCGGAACATAGAGGACCTCATCGACATTGGCCTTAGCCGCCTGCGTCATTCTCCTTCTGGTGTAGGTGGAAAGCGACTCGAGATAGCGTCTCGAGCCTTCCGAATACAGCACTCCAAGTGCCAGCGAGGATTTGCCCGAGCCCGACACTCCGGAGATTCCGACAATCTTCCCCAGCGGGATATCTACATTTATGTTCTTCAGGTTGTGCACCTTGGCGCCACGCACCAATATCTTGTCCGGATAAACCTTGTTCATCGTCTGCCTATTGTTTGCGACCTCAAAATTAGCGAAATATTGTCATATGTCAAGGATTACAGCAAGCTTATGGGTATCGCGCCAAGGAGGAAATGCCGGAGAAGTTCCGAGATGCTCTACCGGACATTGAGGAGTTGAAAAAACTCTTGTAGGGAATTTATCCCAGCACCACATCCAGTACCATCATCAGGGCAAATCCGAGTGCGAAACCTATCGTGCCGATATTGGAGTGCTCTCCCTGGGAATATTCCGGGACCAGTTCTTCGACCACTACATAGAGCATGGCTCCGGCTGCGAACGCCAGCATGTAAGGCATGATGCCCAGAATGGATGTCGCCAAAAACAATACTAGACCGCCGCCTATCGGTTCCACGATTCCGCTCAATGACCCCAGGCAGAATGATTTCCAACGGGAGTTGCCCGCAGCGCGCAAAGGCATTGACACAATCGCTCCTTCCGGGATATTCTGGATCGCGATTCCCAGGGCGAGAGCCAGGGCGCCGGCCAGATTGAAATCCGCCGAGAGCGCACCGGCTAGCGCGACACCGACCGCCATTCCCTCCGGGAAATTATGGATTGTTACTGCCAATGCCAGTTTGGCGGTGCGGGACAGGCGGCTTTGTGGACCCTCCGCTTCTCCGCTGATATGAATGTGCGGGGTGATGTAGTCGATAATCAACAGAAATGCGAAACCTGCCAGCAGACCGATGGTAGGAGGCACTACGGCATATGGCCCTTCTCCCATGTCGATGGCCGGAATTATCAATGACCAGACTGAGGCCGCTACCATCACGCCGGAAGCGAACCCCAGCAGAATTTTTTGTGTCAATGCCGGCATGTCGCGTTTCATAAGGAACACGAAAGCAGCGCCTAAAGTCGTACCGAGAAACGGTATCAGGAGTGTCGCCAAAACAGGATTCATGATTTTATTCTCTTTAAGGGGTTTGTCAATGCAAAAGTACAAAGTTTTGAACACTTTGTCAATCATGATTTTTTGTGAATGGCCGTCAAACTCTCCGTAAAGAATGATGGTCCTGTCATCGAAGTCGTGTACGGGGTAAGAGAAACAGCCGGCCATCTCTGTTACTTTTGAGGAAAGAGATAGTTTCGGCAAACTTGAGTTCCACTTTGCATATAATTGTGGTTATCATTATATTTGTCATCAAGTAAGTGGCTCTTACGTTAGAAGAAATAGCATTATGGAACACAATGTTAAGGACAAGATAGAATGGACGGTGATATTTCTTGCCGAATTTGGAAAGCGTCACAGACTGACGCTCAAACAATCATTCAACTACCTGTTGCGATATAAAGGCATAAACTTCGTGGAACAACACTACGATTATCTGCATACACAATCATTTGTGTCTGCAGTGGACGACATCACACAGTACTGTCATAAATTGGGAGGAGGCATAGCATGAAACTATATCACGGGACCAATATTGTATTCGACAAGATAGACCTGCAGAAATCAAAGCCGAACAAAGACTTCGGTCAAGGTTTTTACTTATCACCTGACTATGATCAGGCGCTAAATATGGCTAATATTAAGACCGAGCAACTGCAGGAAGGAGAACCGACAGTTATGGAATTCGAAGTAGAGGCAAGAGATATCTGGAGTTTGCATACGCTCGTATTTGACGATTACAGCGAGAACTGGGCCGAGTTTATTCTTGCCAATCGCAACAATTCAGCCGGTACGCCAATCCATAACTATGACATCGTGATAGGTCCAATAGCCAACGATCGTGTAGGAGTGCAACTATGGAAATTCGAGAACCAGCTTATAGACATGCCTACGCTAGTACGCAAGCTGAAATATATGAAAGGACTTACCATACAGTATTTCTTTGGCACTGAAACAGCATTGTCTATACTTAAAAGAGTTAAATGATGATGGATGAAAGACAATTGATGAAAGACAGCATGGTGACTAAACTCGCCATGCTGCTCATAGACGACGGCAAGGCCACGTCCATGACTGAAGCGCTTGATGTCGTGATAAATTCCGAAACTTACCAGCGTCTCATTGATGACAAGGCTGCACTATATTATCAGAGTCCGCGCTATGTCTATGAGTTTTTAAAGAATGAACTTCTCACTGGAAAAGCAGAATAATATAGCGCAGACATTTTTCGTCATGCGGAAATAAGACAAGATTGAACGATTTCCTAAGGGAACGTCAATGACAAGCGCCCGATGTCATTTGTCTATTTGAAATTATGGCATCGAAATTCTCGATTGCCCATTTATCGCCAATGCGGGCGAGTATGTTGCGATGAAACGTACTTGCCAGGTCCTATGAAAAATAGTATAACCTGGCTGGTGAATGGATTGCTTGTGGTTGCTGTAATTAGCTGGATATCAAAGGATTATAGGTTCTGTATGTGTCGTGGTGACCTGCCCGGTTGTCTGACGGCAGAATCATAGCGGGCGAAGACGCACATTCCATTTCTCATATCCCTAAACACGGCAATTCTATCCATACATGTAACTACGTTTTTTCGCAGGTGTTTTGGTAATAATGTTACATTTTTTAGCACATAAAACAACTATTGTGCTACATTTTCTTGTACTTAATCTTGTTAATGGATTTTTGAAAAATATGTGTTGGGATGCAATGAAGTGCATCGATATTGCATCTTATAATAAAACATTGAACTTAATGCGAAAATTTACATTGGCGGCGTTGGCCGTCTTTTTTGCTGTCAACCTGTCTGCTCAGAATAAGTATACGGTCAGCGGATATATCAGGGATGCAGCTACGGGGGAGACGCTCATTGGAGCGGGAGTGATGGTGATGTCAGCGTCAGTTGCCGGGGATTCAGTTGTGGAGGCAAATGACAAGGCATCAGGGGCTAACTCGAGAATCATAGGTGCCGTCACTAACGAATTTGGATACTATACGATTACCGTCCCGTGCGGAAACATTGAACTGACTTACTCGTACGTAGGGTGCTCGGATTTGAAACAAAACATTGACCTTCAGTGTGATACTATTATGAATATCGCATTGGAACAAGCGGTGGCATTGAAAGCATCCACGGTTGTCGGCCGAAAGGACGCCGGCATACAGTCCACTTATATGGGCGCATTGGAAATTCCGCAGGAGATGATTAAAAACATGCCGGTGGTACTGGGCGAACCAGATGTCATCAAAACTATTCAGCTGATGCCCGGCGTGCAGAGCGGCATGGAAGGATTTTCCGGAATCTATGTGCGAGGCGGTGGCGCGGACGAGAACCTTATGATGCTCGACGGAACACCGCTTTACAATGTCAGCCATCTACTTGGCCTGCTGTCGGTCTTTACGCCGGAAGCGGTCAAGAAAGTCACATTCTATAAAGGCTCCTTCCCGGCAAGATATGGCGGCAGGGTATCCAGTATCGTCGACGTCAGGACAAATGACGGCAATGCCAAGGGATTCCACGGCTCGGTATCAGCAGGCCTCCTTTCGGAAAAACTCCACTTCGAAGGCCCGATAGCCGGCGAAAATACCACCTGGTCCTTCAGCGCGCGCGGAATGCACACCTTTCTGTTCGACAGGCTGATAAAGGCCTTCGGCAGTCCTGCCAATTATGCCTTTTATGATATCAATGCTAAGGTTACCCATCGTTTCAGCGACTCTGACAAGATCTTCGTGGGATTCTATACCGGACGCGATTATTTCAGATACTCCGATTCCGACAAATCCAGTTCGAGATATTATGGCCCTGACTATGAGCCATATACCAAGTACGAAGAGAACAATACGAAAATGAATCTCAAGTGGGGCAACACATTGGCCTCGGTCAGGTGGAACCATGTTTTCAGCAGCAAACTGTTTGCAAACACCTCGGTTTCGTGGAATACATACAAGATGAACATGGTCACCAATACCAAGGAACTTCTGAAATCCGAGACGGAGAACTACGACAAGCAGTACAGATATTCCTACACGTCAGGCATCCGTGACCTGGGCGCAAGGATAGACTTCGACTATATTCCTGCGCCTACCCATCTGATAAAATTCGGCGGCGAATTCGTGAATCACCTTTACCGTCCGGAAGTGGAAAGGTCGCGCAGCATCAACAGCATTGGCGGGAATAAGGAAACAAGCGACAAGGTGAACGACGCCAGCCCGAACCTTTATGGC
>ERZ780141.647-NODE-647-length-25140-cov-16.495037_pt1 | contig 25140 bp, 21 predicted proteins | sample MGYA00433080_ERZ780141 | MGnify/ENA primary metagenome ERZ780141 (study PRJEB29588, sample SAMEA2154047) | human gut metagenome | biome: human gut; feature: human-associated habitat; material: faeces | place: Denmark | collected 2008/2010 ... | reverse complement strand
TACAACCGGTACCTATTTGAGCGCTATGAGCGGTATCCTTTTAGCGATATATTCAACAAATTTTTCAAACGAAAATTCTATACCAAACTCTATGTACGAATCGGCATCGGGAAATTCCCATGTACAAATATGTAGTCGTTCTATCGGAACAGCCTCTTTTGCTAATATGTAATATGCATTATTCATAACACTTTCACTTTTCCAGTCATTACATCTTTGATTATCTTTAGCCTACGCTCCTCACCCATTCACGTTTCCGCCCCCACCAATCCTTCACCTTCTATCCACTCACAAAAAATCTTTCCACTTCTCTCCCTCATCTCCCCTCACGCCCCAATTCCATCCCCCACCTCCTTAACCACACTCACCCCTTCCGACCAATCCCCGAATACCGCATATATCATTCATATCCCTCTTCCCCACAGAATCACCTCGTCGAGCCACCTCCGCCAATCCGCCAATACTCCCTAAGCACCAACGCGCCCACACCCAAATCCAGCTCCACCAGCCTCCCAGAATAATTCTCCCCACGGTTTAGGTCAATGCCAATTCTCTTTTTGAGGTATTGTCTCTCTATTTCATTCTATGCTTCAAGAATAAACATCTCAACATTTCGTTCAGTTATTCTCATAAACTTTGCTATGTTCGCCTATATAATGACGCTTTTTTTCCAAGATTCAAAAGCCGACCACTAGCAACTTACCTCCTTCCTTCAAGGTCCTTCTGTATGAATATCTGCAATTCTTGGTCATTTTCAACATCTATAATCTCATGAATAGGCTTCGTGAGTTTTGACGAAGAGAATATGCAGTAAGTATCGCTCGAAGGATTCTCCCAGAAAACATAGCCCTCGAATTGCCGTTTTTCTAATTCATTTTTAAATATTCTCCCATTTTGAAAATCTGTCAGTGTCTGTCCTAGCAATGGACAATAACAATTAAAGAACTTTCCAATATTTGAAGCCGATTTCATCCTTTTGAGCCAATCGGCAGAATACAAATTTATGACATCACAATGAATAGTCCGAAAAGACACACTCCGATAGTAGTTTATTAGATCCATGTCAGTAACGTCCATCCCCAGGTCATAAAGACGGGAAATTAAATTCGAACAGCTAACTATATCTGTGCTTAAGTCAAGCAACTTAATATCATCAATGACGCATACAGTAGTGATAGTGGCTCTTCGAAGCACATTACCTTTTTCTCTTTGTCTGTTGATTGCCGCAGAAAGAGTTTGTTTTGCCACTTTCTTCTTATCAAACAGGAAAACCGCACCTATATCATTCTTGACCCCGTAGATACTTTCAGAGTACTCAGGATTATGGTAGTTAGAATTCCACTCTTTCGCCAAAGTATCCACAATATCATATCTAAATAGCGTATCACCAGGCTCTAATATAACACAATTATTATCTTTTCTCATTGTAATCTCTATTAGTGTTTGCGTTCACTTTTCTGCATAACATCGCGAATCTCTGATTTCCAAAGAAAGACAACTTTCACCATAGTCTCACTCTAGAAGTCCCGCCAAACTCCATAATAATTCTATCGAGACAATGATAGTTTACCTACCTTATCTTGTATAAAATCTTCTTAATGAAAGTAGGCGATATAGTCATACAGAACATACAAATAGCAAAAATGTTAGCAGAAAAATCATAACCTAAGGCCTTATTCATTCTTATTCTATCTGTCATCATTTGCCTTGCTCGATTCCAGCCATTTCTTCTACGATAAAAGTCCGGAGCGACCCTAAAACGCAATACGATTTCAGGTAAATTTGCAAACACACACCCATTCAAGAATCCGTCGTACCATAACATTGTATCCTGATTCTTACGATATTCCGGTCTATAACCCTTAGTCTTATCAAAAAAACGCATACGGAAGAAAGTCGCAGGATGCGCTAATGGATCACGATAGCGAAAGAACTTATAGCACTCTTCGTGAGTCAACGGATAATGAACAATTTTCCCATACGTATTATCATCACCATCCATCTCTTCTATTTGTCCCCCAACGACATCTACTTCAGGATGTTGCTGCAAGAAATCATACTGCTTTTGAAAACGATTTGGAATACATATATCATCAGCATCCATTCGAGCTAACCACTGACAACCAAGGGTACGAGCCTCCAAAATCAAATCATTCAACACACAAGCCAGCCCTCTATTCTCCTTAAAGTAAACAACCTTAATGCGTTCATCTTTCAAATTTTCAAGGGTCTTAGCTAATTCTCCCACCACAGGACCATCCACACCAACTAGCACCTTAATATCTGTATATGTTTGACCTAAAACGCTATTAAGTGATTTAAGGAAATAACTAGGATTATCTTTCACATATACAGGTAGCAACACAGCTATAGTTTCCATATATTACAGATTAATTACATACAGGCCTTTATGTCCCTCAAATGCAGAATCAAAGCAAACTTTCTTTCCATCTCTACTCCATCTTGGATGCAAATCACAACGCGTGTCATTATCATATTTAAAAGGAGCATATACCTTCGCAACAGTCTCGGGTTCAGCATCCGTATCTTTCGCAATTTTAATCTCTTGGACACGAGCCCTATTAGGATAAGTGTCGAACACAACCAAATCTGGTACCCCGGGACAATAACTAGGGTGTCCGTCATTGCTCACGCGAGGCCAAAGATGCTTCCACTCGTTAGTCTTATCTTTCATCAGATAGTAGCCAGGGCCAAACTCCTTCTTGCGCTCAAAAGCAATAATTTCCTCATCGTTTTTCCAATAGCAATGACTCACCATATCATCATCATTCAGAACATACATATCAGTACCATCCATATTGCATGTTACTAGACGGGTGTATTTTCTTTGCCCGCAGAACCAGCGATAAAGTACCATAAAGCGTTTTCCATTAGGAGAAATCATCAAATGATTCACTTTATGCACACTTCCCTCTTCTCGCATTTCCAGTCTCGGTTGAAAATTTGCAAAATCAGTATATTTCAAGAGATCCGCAACCTCTCCTGTCTCAATATCCATTTTCCAAATAGCAGTAGTATCGGGAAGCGCTTCCCCCTTCGTCGCTTCTGGCAGGGCAGCATAACCATATCCTAATCTTAAACTATGCAGACGGGAGAAATCCAAACTCAGCCCAGTCTTACCATCCGCAGATACAGTATAACAAGGCATTGGCAGAATTCGCTCCTCCATAGTCTTTACGTTAAGTATCACAGAGCAATATTTACCTTCACGCATATCATTATATAATATACGTGACTTAAAATCGGGCCCCAACCATTGCGCCATACAACCTTGCTGCACATTCCAAGTGTGAGTGGTTGCTACATTCGCTATCTTATTGCCGTCCTTAGTATCTATAAGTAAAATATCCGCTGTATTCACAGGGTCTGGCTCACTCCAGGTATCCTTAGCCCTCATGCAAATCATATATCGCATAGTGGCATCCCATGGCGATTTGTCATAATAGCCGAAGAAATAATCATGTGTAGAATCGTTTGGCGACACTTTTATAACATTACCCTCCGACTTGATTTTCTTACTAATAGCATAGCATCCCAACTGGTATGCACGCTTGATATATTTTTTTATACCAGGAACTTTATTTAACTGGTAGTTTACTTTCTGCTCAAAACTCATCTTCTGATTTTCTAGGCGCCCTTCTTGATCATCTGCGAATGTAAGTATGCTATCAATTTAATTCCTGGCACAAAATGCCACTGAGCAAATTTCAAGAATACCATTTTGGGCTTGCCAATATATTTTATAATCTCACACTTCCACCACTCTGGATACTTCTTCTCGTACTCTTTAATATAATTAAGTATTGTAGTATTATCTTTACCAGACTTACACATCATCAAAAGAGCACCATACAGAATGTCTGTGACTGATTTATTCTTCATCTCAAGCGGATACTTCTCCAAGAACTTATCCTCAAGTATTGCAAAAGCATTTACCATATCACTATGGTCCATTTTTGCATTATTAGATAATGACGTAGGACGTTGGCGATAGTAGTATAGAGGTTCGTTCAAATAGTACGCGTTGCCACATGCTGCAATAGCCTGACAAACGTATGCCACATCCTCACACCTACGAATTTTAGGAAAACGCACATTTTGACAATCGGAAAGTTTGTAAAACTTTCCGATTGTATGGTTTCGTACAGAAATCATACATTCGGAAACAGATTTCCTTCCCCTCTTATTAACATACATAGATCTTGATATACTTGTATTTCCATCCAACCAAGCATAATAATCATATATAACACAATTGACATTTTCTTTCTTGATAACTGCATCTATCTTCTCAAGAAAATCTCTTACCACCCAATCGTCATTATCCACAAATGTTATCCACTCGCCTTTAGCCGCCTCGATACCAATATTACGCGCATTACCAGGTCCCCCATTTTTTTCAGTCTGAAGAAGGGTTATCTGTAAAGGACATTGTTTCACAAACGCCTGCAATTTCTGCCAAGATCCATCCGTTGAACAGTCATCAACAATGACTACTTCGAAGTCCTTAAAAGTCTGATTCAACAAAGAATCAAAGTATTTGTCCATCAGTTCAAATGAATTGAATTGTGGAGTAATTATAGAAAATTTTGACATATTTCAACTTGTTATGTTATGTATTCTCTCTCTTATACACTATCATTAATCCGCTAACTCCCAATAATTTAACCTATAGTATTCTTTAATTTTCAAGATTTCATCTCAAGAAGCATAAAAAATAGGTATAGTCTTCGCCTTCTTTCGTTTTTCCAAAATGGATTTAAATCTCAATTGTTTGCATATACATAAACATGCCTTGAATCATTGCATTTGGTTAACTTCACAAATTAAATCGGCAGTAAATTCTGGTGTCGCACTTGCAAACTTAATTTTCACATCGCTATATGGAACGATAGAACTTTCTTCAATATAACGACTAACCTTATTTATATCTACATTTTCCCTCTCATCTAATAATAATGCATTACCATATTTTTTTAATGGCTCAATGCAGGGATCTTCATCCCAAGAATACACATGAATAATAGGCTTACCGGTTGACATATATTCATAAATTTTAGATGGAGCCATAGGACTTCCTGTATTTCCAATACTCAATAATATATCGCATTCATCTATATACTTCATAGCCACACTATGCGATTGCATCCCCAAGAATCTAATAACTCCATCACTTTCATCCACATAAGAATTCATTATGTCATCACAATCTCCGCCACCCATAAATACTACTCGAATTGGTAAACATTGAGATACGCGGTTTAGCAACATACATAAGAAAGAAGGATTTCTTAATCTCCGATACAAAGTTCCCGCATACACAAGTAATTTATCACACGTTTTTGATTTATGAAGAATGGGATTGTCCTGAGATCTTAAGAGAGGAAAGTTAGCCGTTACCATTTTCTGGTGGAACAATTTGTACTGCTCTCCCAAATAGTGGTTTTTGTGACATTCCATAATTATTGCCCTATCTACAACTGAAAATATACGCTTTTCCCACTTAATCCCTTTTGCTGTTCGAGTTTTTAACGATAATATACCATCATTTCCTTTTTCATTAGAGAGAGTATCTGTTGAATAAAATATAGTAGTTATATCACCATATGTTTTTTTTATATTCAGCATTGCAACAACAGCCTCTAAAGGTGTATATGACGCAATGATAGTAGTCTGGCTATTAATTTCTAGATTTTTTTTAATGGTTTTTACATATCGCGAACAAAGCAATTTGCTGCGAAGAGGATAGTCTCTTATATGTATGAGCTTAGCAGTCATTGATAATAGCCTAAATGTGTAATTTAAGAGTTTCCTCTTATTCGACATCTCTCTTAGGAAAAATGGGACAGGTACTTTATATACGCTCAAATTATCATAAGAAGACTCATGATATTTACCATCATTACTATAACAAATTATAGAAACCGAAAATCCTCTATGAGCAATTTCTGAGGCGACATTATGCACGCACAATCCTGTTGCACCTGGCGCTGGCAGATATTGATTTGTTATAAATATATATTGTTTCATCTTTCTATAAAAACAGAGAATGTATTGAAGCTATAATATTTTTATTAAATAGTATAGCATTTGTTAGTTTGTTCTGATACTCAATATATTTGTCTTTGTTTGATAATAAATCAAAAATATTATTTGCTAATTCTCGACAATCACATATCATTCCATTTTCACCATTTTTGATAAACTCTGAAGCAGACCCAAATTCAGTTGTCACAACTGGTTTGTTTAAAACCATAGCCTCATTAAAAACCATTGGGCATGCTTCCGATACGGATGTGCAAACATAAATATCAGATTTCGCGAAATAAGGAAACGGATTCTCCTTATTTCCTAAACATATAACATTATTTGAGACATCATATTTGACGATATTATCTTGCAAACTTTTATACTCAGAGGAAGAGACAACTGGTCCTAAGATATACCATTTAAAATAAGCCCCCTTATTCAAAAGAACTCTTGCGACTTCTGGAATTATTGAAAATCTCTTAACTGGATCTATTCTTCCAGCGGAAACCAAGATAGGTCCTGAGTTCGTATCAAATCTATTATCAACAATTACCTCTTGAGATTTTTTAATAATAGTTTTTACATCAATAAGATTATATATATAACTCACTTTACTTCTAAGCATGGGATACCTATTAGAAAAAAGCAATGATGTATATTTCGACACACATATGATATGCTTGTAGCTAGAGTATATTGGCTCTTCATTTACATCTTTAGGACAATACATGTTATAGTTGCAATGAATCCACGCAATTTTGTTTATATTCTTAAAGTGTGAAACGAATCGCGTAGGAGAACCTTCTTCAAAAGCGACAACGTAATCATAATTATTCTTCTTTTCAATATATTTAGCCAAAATGCGATAATATAAATCCAATAAGTCATATCCAGTTGTCCGAGAAACCAAATGCCTAAGGCTTTTTAATGCATATACAATTGGCCTCTTAAAAAATGCGACATCACTCACATTTATATGCAACGCATCAGAAATAAATGATGCCCGTAAAAGAACACCATTAAAAGAATAAGCCGCATTACATTTATTAGATAATGGCAAAACGGTAACATCAAATTTATCTCTAATCTGAGAATACAAAGCAGATAAAGAGGAGTTAGTTCCTCCTGTCTTCAACCCTGGTATTACAAACAAAATCCTTTTATGCATACCGTTTAGATTTTGAATAATAATAGATTAAAAACAACAATAACAAGTATGTTGGGCTTAATATGTTGGAAATAAAGTCGCACGCGCCAGCTCGAGGAGCATAAATAATCGCATTGACCATATAAAAAGCAAGAGCAAATACCCATACATTTGTTTTTACAAGCGAATAGAATTTAGATAAAATTATACCATATACAAAACTGAATACAAGAATCCCAAAATATCCAAAATCCAACCACGCTTCCGCAATGAAACTCGACCCCATCCCACCACCGGCTAAATACCTTTGATTTTGATACGTATAAGTTAGGTAATTGGCAAGTGAGTGTCCTTTTATTGCGAAATCAGCCGTATTTGCTTTAAAGTCTTGACCTATCCCAAATAATTGAAAAATAAAATTATTTCCATAACTATCAATTATACGACCGAATGACCACAACCTATCCGGAATATGTTCTACCTCTTCATATGACAGACCAAGAACTGTTATCGTACTACCTTGTTGATAAATTGAATTTATAATCATATCAAACAGGTTAATATCATCAATTTCCGAGTCTCCTCGAATAAGCATAACAACAAACATCAAGGCCACCAATATAGGAAGACACATGCATATAAGTAATTTTCCTTTCCGCGTCAGCCACGGATCTTTCGGAGTAATCTTATTTCGCAACACCAAGTAAATAAGAAGAGTAATAAAGTTCATCACAAAATCGGTTCTTGCTCCGGTCAACAAACTGAATAAACTTATAAGCAAGAATACCAACAATATTGGTTTTGCTTCTCTCTTTGAAGGTAATGTGGCTAAAAACAAATATAAACACAATGCATTAGTTGATACAAATTTGTTAAGAATATCTGGAAGATTGCTGCTATAATCAATAAAAGAATCCATGTAACCATATATTGCAACAAAACTAAACCTTGAATATATAGAATATACAACAAGTATAGATGAGAGCAAATAAAGATATTTTGACGCCTTACGAATCTTTAATATCTGACAACTTTCAACATCAATATTACAATTTAAGAATTCCTCTTTCTTATTCTTTACAATATTGAATCCCAGCAATGCGCCAACGAGTGCCATAAAACAAGCCCTAGCCACAAAATTATGTACCTCACCACCAAATGACATTGACCAGCGCTGACTATCTTGTATATAATCATTTATATAGTATTCAGGTATAACAATACGAGTCATACTGAACACAAAAACCGTAAAAGCAAAAAGCATTAATAGTAATCGACTTTCTATATCTTTAAAACAATAGATTATTAAGATAATCCAGAAAGCGAAAGACAAATCAACTTGGCAAGAAGGGAATAAAACCATTAATACACCTATCAAAAAAGCCGAGGGATATATTAATATGCCTGAATTATTCATATGTTATGGTTATAATTTTTTCCTAGTCCAAAAGAAATATACGACGTCATATAGACCAAAACAAGAAAACACAAACATTAACTTTTCTTTTATGGTTGTAGGGTATTTTATTGTTGGCAATAAATAAGGTAAACATCTTATTATAAAACCTATAGAATTGGTATCATGCCTCACAAATTCATTATTCAACAAACAAAATGCATAAGTTGATTCAACAAGTTGAAAATTTTGATTTCCCCGCGTTAGCGATATAAATGCATTATACATCATTTTGTCGTAATCATACGTACTTTTAACAACATTTGCCAACGAATTTTCATTTTCGCCTATTACGTAATGATAAAATGCACTGTTAACGTACCCTATTTTTATATTATGAAGCAATAAAGAGACTAAAAAGTATTGGTCTTCTGCCAAACTCCATTTTTCAGGAAACGCCACACCATATTTTCTTATTGTACTACGGCGTATCAATTTGTTCCAACACGCTCCGAATAGATTGCCACATAATCCTTTTATTATTGAATTATGGTCTAACGATTCTGGTTTCTGTTCAATATATGTACTTTTGCCGCCTAAATCCTTATAATAATCACAGAGAATCATGTCAGCATCTACTTCCAAAGCTTCACGATACAATATTTCAATCATATTTTCCTCCACCCAGTCATCTGGGTCAGCATGGATAATGTATTCTCCTAAAGCTTCATCAAGTCCTTTCTGTCGTGCAGAACTCACTCCTCCATTTTCCTTATGAATCACTCTTATGCGAGAATCTTTCTTTGCATATTTATCACAGATTTCACCACTTCTGTCAGGAGAGCCATCATCAATCAACAATAATTCAAAATCTGTAAAAGTCTGGGCAAGAATACTGTCTACACAACGATGAAGATAGGCTTCTGCCTTATAAACTGGAACTATTATACTTACTTTTGGCATATCCCTAGATTTTGTTTTAACCATAATTTAGAGTTGATTATAGCAGCCTCTCTCCTTTTATTCACTTCCTCCCAGTTTATATTATCAATCTTCTCTGGAAGGACATTATTCACCATTCTATCTTTTAAACCAAAAGTTTCAAGCAATGAATCAAATCTACTATTACCACGTTTCTCATTGCCAAATACATAAAAGTTTTTGTTGAAAATAATTGAAAAAGCTGTACCATGGAAAGAATCCGTCACAACAAATGTAGCATCACGGAAATAAGACAACCACAATTCTATTGTATCAGCATCAGACACGGTGTTGTCTGCACCTTTTATAATATAAGATAGCCTCTTGCGTTCTGCAAAATTCACTATACTCTTTAGTTTATCTTCACTTTCGTCAAGTACATAAGCAAAAATAAATGGTTCTCTCTTAGATATATGAGAACATAATTTCACATAATCTTCGGCTTGTAATAACAGAGTTGGATCAAGGACATGAGTTGCATTTACACCTAAATATTTATCACATAAAGCAAGGCCAGATTTCTCACGGACAGATATACCATCAAACTTTTTGGCTAATACCGCACAATGTTCAGTTTGTTTTAGGGTGAATTCCCATTTGTCTGTACCGAAAGAAGCTGCGTAGGCAACACGCTTTATATCCATTTTTGAGACAAAGGAAAGGAAGCAGTCTTCTACGTTATAATTGTACATCGGTCTCCAAACTTGGTCGCTACCAACCACCAGTGCATCAAAGGCGTATTTTCTTATTATTATCTTACAAAACTTCTTGCAACGTGGTTTCGTTAACTGTATATTTTCTTCTGCGAAACGACGTAAAGGAGCCTCTATCTTATCTTTCTCGGATGGTGTAATTGCAAAACGAACTTTATGTCCCAACATTTTGTGTACTAACACACGCCATGCATTATCCAACCAATTAATCCAAGTAAACTTGCCATAATCTATGGTCCACACTTCATGCCCGATTTGTTTAAGAACTTGCTGCAATGCATAATTCTGCAAAATGCCTCCATAGTTAGCATGAAGCGGTTGTGTCAGTATTCCTATTTTCATTAGTCTTATCCATTATATGGTTTATAAACTCGTTAGCAAATAAAGTCCTACCCTTCTTATTCATAAAGAAGCTATTGATATAAAGTTCTGGGGCCGTAAAGCGCTCATCCATCAAGTAGTTTAGGACTGGTGCATTAACAGAATTGGCAGCGGCAATATATCTAAGGATATGTTCATGGATAAACTCATCCGTAAAACGAGATGAAAGATACTTAGTAACTGGCAGAATTGTAATTATCGGTTTAAAATTATGTGATTTGCAATACTCCAGCATCTCACGAAGTATACGGATATTTTGACTTATATCACTTTCATTCTCTTTAGAAAGTTTTGGATTGGGCAATGAGATATTAAACTCTCGATTCCAACAATTTATCCAGTTATCAGCATCCTTATTGAGAGCAACGGTATCTTTCATTGGATTCTCAGTCAATTCAAGGCGTGTATCCTTCGGCACATCCCGAATGACAAATCTAAGCAAACGAGGATTAAAGATGAGTGGATATTTAAGAAGTCTAATTTGTTCTAACTTACTATAGCCCACGATATCTTCTCGAGAAAGGAATGTATAGTATTTAGCATGTACGCTCCTTGATTTTTGGCGATATAAAAAAAATTTTAGAAGACATACCGGAATCAATACACGTGCTCCAGTTGCCAAATAAGGCGCAATCTTACGCAATACCGCAAAATCATATTCAAATGTTTGCGGCCCTACTGCACAATTCATGGCCCTTAAGCCAGTCTCAGAATAGTCAAAACCAAATTTCGGGTGATTGCTACCAAGATTTACAACTTGTAAGTCTTTGGGAAACGTCGACATATCCCAATATTTTCGCACATCTACAAACTGATTGTTATAATGATTAGTGCGCTTGTATAAGGCATTTACTATAAATAATATAATAATGCCTGATATTGTTAGTGCTAAAACAACAACTGCCATAATTAATTCAATGACATTCCTCCATCAACAACTATTACCTGTCCTACAATACTGTTGGCCGCATCTGAAGCCAAGAAGCAAGCTGTCTCTGCGATTTCTTCGACTGTCACATACCTTCCGCTTAAATTGTACGGTAGATTTAGGTTTCCATCCTTAGGAAGGTTTGGATTAATGTCAGTGATGGCCATACCTGGAGCTATTGCATTCACAATTATATTATTCTTGATCAATTCCTTTGCCATTCCACGAGTTATACCATTCGCACCCCACTTTGACGCCCAATAAGGTCCAAAACCACCGCGTACTCCCTCAATAGATGTTATATTAATAATCTTGTTGACAATAACATTGCTATTCATTGATTCAGCCTCTGCTTGGCATATAAAGAATAACCCTTTCAAATTAGTATCAAGTATCTTATCCCATTCTGCTTCTTTAATATCGTTCCATTTCGTTGAGGTCCAAATGCCGGCATTATTAATTGCAACATTGATTGGACCATAAATTGCATTCGCCTCATTCATCCTCGTTTTGGCAATTGATACGTCACATAGATCCCATACAAGATAAGATGCGTTTTTACCCAGATGCTCCACCGCAGATTTCAAATTGTGTTCATTGCGGCCAGTTATGATTACCTTTGCACCACATTGCACGAAGCGCTTTGCTATGGCCAAACCGAATCCGCTGCCCCCTCCTGTTACGAGGACTATCTTATCTGCCATACATGCATCATCATTCTTGAAAGTAAAACTGGCAGTTACGATTCTCTTAGGTTGAATTGATGATAGTATTGATTTAATTATTCTTTTTATCGACATGTTATTGATGCGCTAATTTAATTTTAATAAATGAAAATATTCTTGTCCGTTCTTCCTTATTTAACCCTAAATATAATGCAGACAGTATCAGTGCGAATTCTGTCGTAACACCTACAATAATGAATCTCAACCATCCATCGCTCATAAGATGAGTAATAAAAGCAGGCACGATTATAGTGAATATCGTCACTAACCCGCATGGCATTAGAATCTTGGTAAACACATATTTATAAGGAAAATACTCATATCTGTGGATGAGCCAATAAATGGCGAACATGCCAACTATTTCAACAGCGAAAATTGCCAAGAAAACAGAGTATGCAGGACAACCGAATTTGAAAAGCACATATCCCATAGGCAATGTTGAAATCATCAAGGTGCCTATTGTAATATTACCGGTTTTTATCTTTCCAATGGCATGATAGGGCATAAGTGCCGCGATATGAAATGTCCGCCACGTGTAGGTCATAAGGACAATAACAGCGAACAAAGCAGTTTCGTCAGGGACAGCATTGCCCAACCAAATACCCAAAATAAAACGGATTTCATAAATGATGGGCACAACGAGAGCGAGCATCAACATATATGAAAACTTAGCTGCATAAAATGTCATATTGTACATTTTATCCACATTTCCCTCTGCATAGTTCTTGATAACTTGAGGGCGGACGGCAGTCATAAAGTTGCCTACAAATTGCGTCACTGCACCCTGAATCTGAAACGCGATAGCACGAGCCGCATTAACGATAGGGCCGAAAAAGACATTTAGCAACAGATTGACACCCTCTCCTTGACAAACAAGCGCAAGATTGCCGAATAGATCCCAACCACCATAACTTAAAAGTTGTTTATACAATGTCTTGTCTTTCACAAGAGAGAATCTGCATTCTTCAAAGTGTTTCACAGCATACCATCTATAGAATAACTGTACTATTACAGTATTGACCAGAAGTAATACGCCGTAGAAAATCAAATTGTCTATAGGCGAAATCGTTATAAGATATGCTATAACCAGACGGGAAAAAGCTTCATACAATCCCACATACGCATAAATAGACATTTCTTCATGAGCAATGAGTGATGCATTGTACGGAACTTGTGTAAAACTGACCATGGTAGTAAGAATGGAAAACTGGTAAACCCAAAATGCCGCAACCATGCGATCGTCAGGGATAACCATCTTCTCATAGAAAAACCACAAACCAATCGTCTCTCCCAATATTAGGACCAGAAGTGCAACTCCAATATGCAAATTCAAGCAGGCACCAAAAGTTGATTTTTGTTTCTTTAGATTTTTCTCTCCAAGTGCAAATGTCAAAAATCGACTTGTGCTTCCTCCAAGCGCACTGTTTAGGAAACTAACAATGGTAACAATTCCTCCTACAACATTGTATATGCCGTAATCGGTAGCTCCTAAAGTATTAAGAATAACTCTGGACGTAAAAAGTGAAACAAGCATAACCACCATCATTCTTATATACAAGAATATGGTGTTCTTGACAATACGTTTATTATCAGATACTGCTGCCGCCATTACTTATGCCACTTTACGTTCTCTTTGATAACCTTGGCTGGAATGCCACCTACGATGGAATGTGCAGGCACGTTCTTCGTAACTATTGCACCCGAAGCTACTATTGCACCTTCACCTATGGTTACCCCTTTGAGAATTGTTGCTCCCTGACCTATCCATACATGTCTGCCAATTATGATAGGTTCTGCTATCTTATATCCATCTTCTTCGATAGTATGACCGTCGTACGAACGAATACACACATCGCGACCTATTGTCGCACCTTCACCTATTTCAATCGTTTCGCCACAGGATATCTGAACATTCTCATTGATAAAACCTCCATGAAGGATTAAATGACTATTAGGAAACACACGAATGTAAGAATTCGCATATACATTGAAATCTCCATCAACCGTCATCTTTGCATTATCCTCCAACAAAATACGCGTTTCCGTTCTAGATTTTCTTACTTGTTTAGTACCCACCAACAATTTACTTTTCAATATCATTTGGGCACCAGAATTCATCTGCACAACAGTCCTACTGGTATTCAAGAATGGGATGCGAATGGTCTTTACGACTTTAGATGATATGAAATTGATAGATAAAAAAGTGGCCCATGAATTAAGAGAAAAGCCCATCAGTTTGAATAGAGAAAGAGATCGTTTGAACAGCATAATACATCTCAAAACACTCTTCTTCATTGCTGTAAACTTAGTCGGAACTGGAGGAAAAAATCTCCTCGCAACCTCTTCAAAAGGTTCCTTTTCTATGGCATCATAGAACTCCGCACGATTAGGCTTTGCTGTTTTTAATGAGCTATCCATCGCTGGATTTCCCCTGCGCGCATCGGACATTGTAAACTCTTTCCAGTTAATATTATTCTTAATGGCTTCAAATAGAGCCATGCCTTTGTCAGAATTTACCATAACAAGGGATGTACCTCTATCCTGATCCATAGTCTCGTCAATATTCTCAATACCCCAGAAATCCGCAAGGGTAATATCTGCCTTCTGCGGGAATCCCTTGAAATGACACTCATAACAAGAAGGACGAGTGAGAAGGTTTGCTTGAAGATAACCGATAAAGAACAGGTCGTGATAACGGTCTTTACAATATTCTTTTCCGTTAGCAAAGTTTACACGCATAGAAAAGTTATGCCAACCCCATTCCTTAGCTTTAAATTTGATTTTGGTCGCTTTAGCTCCAAACTGGCGCTCAAGCATATCCATATACTTGATAAAAGCTTTTGGAGAGTTTACTCCTCGACAAATAAAGTCACACGTGGTAAGATTATCATATTCTTTATTACCCAGCACTTTATAGAGAGCTTGCACCTGACACGGACAACCACAAAAGAACACCTCCTTACCACCTTTCAAAAGCAGTTTAATCTCTTTATAAACACCTTCAGCATTACTCTGAAGATATTTACTGCTTCTGATTTCTTCAAGACGTTTAGGATCCGGATCGACTATCTGTGATACTGTATGGTCGTCATTATAAACAGCTCCACCCACATATGCTTTCTTTGCATACATAGCCTTTGCAAGCATGGAATGAATACCGCCAGACGTACTATCAGTACGAATCTTGTCATCCTTAGAATATGCGGCAAATACCCTAGGCTCATCATAGCGGACAATCCCATCTGCAGGTTGCAGAACAGGACACACCTTCTCACATAGATGACAATCAATACAAGTATCAGTATTCACTTTTGGATACCAAAAACCTTCTTTATCAGCCTTAAATGTAATACAACCTTTAGGACATACATCTCCACAAGCGTTACATCCACAACAATCCTTTTTATCTCTAATCTGTATCATCTTCAATACACATCCATTGTCTATTATTAGTCAATTTTTGGACTAACCCACAAGTCAAGCACATTGAATGCGCTTGAACCGTCACTAGGCATTTATTTACCGTTTTTCCGTATTTATTGTTAGCTACTTTTGTTTTTTACGGAGTCGACAGGCTCAGAAGCAAAAAGTGATTCTTCCGACTACATTCCAAACAGAATTACAATTACAACTCCACATACTAAAATTTTCGCCAAACCATCTTATTTACGATCCCGACATAGCTCTGAATTATCTTCACGACTTTTGTGGAGACGTTCTCATCGACATAGTCTGGAACTGGAAGGCCGTTCTGACCATTTTTGCAGAGTTCCACGGCGGTGTCTACGGCCTGGAGAAGTGATTTCTCATCGATGCCGGCTATAATGAAATCGCCTTTGTCGATTGCTTCAGGACGCTCAGTTGATGTTCTGATGCAGACCGCAGGGAAAGAATGACCGATGCTCGTAAAGAATGAACTTTCTTCGGGAAGGGTTCCAGAGTCACTCACTACTGCAAACGCATTCATCTGGAGGCAGTTGTAATCATGGAATCCAAGAGGCTCATGCTGGATAACGCGTGGGTCGAGTTTAAATCCACTTGATGCGAGTCTATTACGGCTACGCGGGTGACAACTATACAAAATCGGCATATCGTACTTCTCGGCCATCTTGTTGATTGCATTGAAAAGGCTGAGGAAGTTCTTTTCTGTGTCGATGTTTTCTTCTCTGTGGGCTGAGAGAAGGATGTATTTGCCTTTTTCCAGACCAAGACGTTTATGAACATCGCTTGCTTCGATTTCTGCAAGATTGTTATGAAGGACTTCTGCCATTGGTGAGCCAGTGACATATGTGCGTTCTTTTGGAAGACCACAGTCCGCGAGGTAACGGCGGGCATGCTCGCTGTAGGCCATGTTCACATCTGAGATTATGTCTACGATACGACGGTTAGTCTCCTCCGGAAGACACTCGTCCTTACAGCGGTTGCCGGCTTCCATATGGAAGATCGGTATATGGAGTCGTTTGGCTCCGATCACGCTGAGGCATGAATTGGTGTCTCCAAGCACAAGTACTGCGTCAGGTTTAGTCTGAGCAAAAAGCTTATAAGAGCAGTTTATGATATTGCCGCAAGTTGCGCCAAGGTCATCGCCTACTGCATCCATATAGACTTCCGGCTCTTCCAACTTCAAGTCTTTGAAGAAGATACCGTTAAGGTTATAGTCGTAGTTCTGGCCTGTATGTGCCAGAATCACGTCGAAGTACTGGCGGCATTTTGTTATGACCGCCGCGAGTCGTATGATTTCAGGACGGGTACCTACTACTATAATAAGTTTGAGTTTGCCGTTGTCCTTGAAATGGATATCGCTATAATCGAATTTTGGAGTCTTTTCCATTGTCTTATTATTCTACTGGGTCGAAGAAAGTGTCCGGTCTTTCTGGATTAAAGACTTCGTTGCAGTACATGACGGTCACAAGGTCTTCGGTATCAGAAAGGTTAATGATGTTGTGGGTGTAGCCTGGGAGCATGATTACTGACTGAATCTTGTCCCCTGAGACTTCATAGTTAAGGACTTCATCAGAGCCTTCCTTACGGAGTTGGATGAGGCCATGTCCTTTTACTACTATGAACTGTTCCCACTTGGTGTTGTGCCAGTGCTGGCCTTTGGTGATTCCAGGTTTGCTTATGTTTATGCTTACCTGACCGCAGTTCAAGGTGTGCACCAGTTCAGTAAATGAGCCTCTGTCATCGACATTCATCTTCAGGTCGAAGATGGCCTTTTCCTTTGGCAGGTAGCTTAAGAATGTGCTGTAAAGTCTCTTAGCAAATGAATCTGCCGGAATCTCCGGAATCATCAATGTCTTAGGTATATCGGCGAACTGATGGAGCAGGTCGACTATATGTCCGAGTGTTGCCTTATGGGTTATCGGACAGTAGCAATAACGGCCTGTCTCAGACGGAAGGACTTCCAGACCTTTGAACTCGCAGTGATGTTCCTCTCCTTTAAGGGCATGAATCATCTCTTCGACAAGGTCGTCAATATAAAGAAGTTCCAACTCGACACTTGGGTCATTTACCTGTATCGGTAGGTCATTGGCTATGTTGTTGCAGAATGTCGCTACTGCACTATTATAGTTCGGGCGGCACCATTTTCCGTAAAGGTTCGGGAAACGATAGACGAGAACTTTTGCGCCTGTCTCTTTGCCGTATTCGAGGAAGAGGTCCTCCCCTGCTTTCTTGCTGCGGCCGTACTCGCTGTTACCGAAGCGGCCTGTCAGCGACGCCTGCTGCGAGCTGGAAAGCATTACCGGACACGTATTATGGTGTTTCTTCAGCGTATCCAAAAGTGTGCTGGCGAATCCGAAGTTTCCTTTCATGAACTCGTCGTTGTCTTTTGGACGGTTTACGCCTGCTAGGTTGAAGACAAAGTCACACTCGCGGCACCATTGGTCCAGTTGCTCAGGCGTGGAATCGATGTCGTACTCGAATACTTCGACTACTTTGAGGTCACCATAGCAACGTGCCTTACCGTCTTTTATGTTGTTCAACTGCGCACAGAGATTCTTGCCTACGAACCCTTTTGCGCCTGTCACAAGGATTTTCATTATTTCGCGAGGTTTTCGATTCCGTTCAACTCGTTCTGGATGTATTCCAGGGATGCTATCTTCTCTTTGGTCTCTTCGAGATTCAGACGGCGGGTGTTGTCAGAGTTGAATTCTGTAATTGTAACCTGTTTGGTATCACCGTCTTTGAAGAACTTGTCGTAGTTAAGGTCTCGGTTGTCTGCCGGAACTCTATAGAAATCACCCATATCCACGGCTTTGGCGCACTCCTCTTTTGTAAGAAGTGTCTCATACATTTTCTCACCGTGACGGATTCCGATTACCTTTATGTCTTCTTTCTTTCCTCCGAAGAGTTCGCAGACTGCTTCAGCCTGTGTTCCTATCGTGCAAGCAGGAGCCTTCTGGACAAGGATGTCTCCGTTCTGACCATGTTCGAAGGCGAAGAGTACGAGGTCGACTGCTTCTTCAAGTGACATAATGAATCTTGTCATCTTTGGCTCTGTGAGTGTAATAGGAAGTCCGCTGCGTATCTGCTCGATCCACAATGGAATGACGCTTCCTCTTGAGCACATTACGTTACCATAGCGGGTGCAGCAGATCTTTGTATTGCGTGAGTTGCGACTCTTCGCTACTGCCACTTTTTCCTCTATGGCCTTGGTAATTCCCATTGCATTGATAGGATAGGCAGCCTTGTCAGTTGAAAGGCAGATTACTGAGCCGACATTATTCTCTATTGCAGCGGTAAGTACATTGTCTGTTCCGATTACATTGGTCTTGACCGCCTCCATCGGGAAGAACTCACAGCTTGGGACCTGTTTGAGGGCTGCCGCATGGAATATATAGTCAGTTCCAGGCATGGCTGCTCTCACGCTTTCCAGCGAGCGGACGTCTCCGATATAGAATTTTATCTTGTTCGCCACGTCAGGGTATTTAGCCTGGTATTCGTGACGCATATCATCCTGTTTCTTCTCATCTCTTGAGAATATACGAATTTCTCCGATGTCTGTACGGAGGAAGCGGTTCAGCACCGCATTCCCGAATGATCCCGTACCTCCGGTGATCATTAGGGTCTTGCCAGCAAAGATGCTCATTATGTAATTGTTTAATTAATCAGATATGGAATTCTTATACTTGAGTGGACTTACCATAGTACCTCGCATACCACTCCGCGAACCTCCTCAGTCCCTCTCGCAGCGGCGTACTAGGCTTGAAGCCGAAGTCCTGCTCGAGCGGTGTGGTATCTGCATAAGTCACAGGAACGTCACCTGGCTGCATCGGAACAAGCTCCTTGTGGGCCTCAAAATCGTAATCTGACGGCAGGACGCCGGCACGGACTAGTTCTTCCTGGAGAATCGTCACGAAGTCCAGTAGATTCTCTGGAGAGTTGTTGCCGATGTTGTATACCTTGTACGGCGGAATCGGAAGTCCGTCCTCGCCGTTCTGCTTCTCCGGTGCATGCTGCATGACACGGACTACTCCCTCCACGATATCGTCTACGTAGGTAAAGTCGCGTTTACAGTTTCCGTAGTTGAAGATTTGGATGGTCTTGCCTTCGCGTAGTTTGTTAGTAAAGCCGAAATACGCCATGTCAGGGCGGCCGGCAGGACCATAGACCGTGAAGAAACGGAGACCCGTAGACGGGATATTGTAAAGCTTTGAATACGCATGAGCCATGAGCTCGTTGCTCTTCTTGGTCGCAGCATAGAGGCTCACAGGATTGTCCACCTTGTCATCAGTCGAATACGGCACTTTCTTGTTGCTGCCGTAAACTGATGAAGACGAGGCATATACGAGATGTTCTACCTCATGATTGCGGCACGCCTCCAGGATATTGTAGAAGCCTATGAGATTACTCTGGATATAGGCATCCGGATTCGTGATGGAATAACGTACACCAGCCTGTGCGGCGAGGTTTACAACGACAGAAATCTTGTTCTCATTGAAGATCTTCTCCACTGCGTCCTTGTCCGCAATCGACGCGTGGACGAATGTCCAGTCGCGGCCGAGGGCCTCGATTTCGCGCAGGCGCTCGTACTTTATATTGACATCATAATAATCAGTTATGCTGTCTATCCCTATGATGCGGATATCAGCTACATCTTGGAAAAGTCTTTTAACCAGATTGCTGCCAATAAAGCCGGCAGCTCCTGTTACCAAGACAGTTTTATTGTCTAATGATATATTTGGTTTTAACATACTAATTCGTTATTTTGCCGCTTCGATAAGTTCAACGACAATGGAGATGTTCTCGGCAGTCGAAACAAGACGCCAGAACGTTGCTATCTCTAATCGCGGCAGAAGATGTCGCGGGTATAGACTTTATCTTTAACGTCGTCCAATACGTTATCATAGCGGTTAGCGATGATGGCATTGGACATTGACTTGAATTTGTCGAGATCGTTTACTACTTCACTGCCGAAGAAGAGTGTGCCGTCTTCGAGGGTCGGTTCGTAGATTATTACTTTCGCGCCTTTAGCCTTTATGCGTTTCATTACGCCTTGGATGGCAGACTGGCGGAAGTTGTCGGAGTTGGACTTCATGGTCAGGCGGAAGACGCCTACTGTCAGTTCATGCTCTTTGCTGCTGTTCCACTCGCTGGAGGCTGTATAGTAGCCGGCTTTTGCAAGTACCTGGTCTGCAATGAAATCCTTTCTTGTACTGTTAGAATCTACGATAGCCTGTATAAGGTTCTCTGGGACGTCATTATAGTTCGCGAGAAGCTGCTTGGTATCTTTTGGAAGACAGTAACCGCCGTAACCGAATGACGGGTTATTGTAGTGCGAGCCAATACGCGGATCGAGGCCTACTCCATCGATAATGGACTTAGTGTCGAGTCCCTTCATCTCGGCATAAGTATCAAGTTCATTGAAATAACTTACTCGAAGTGCGAGATAGGTGTTGGCGAAGAGCTTGACTGCTTCGGCTTCGGTAGTGCCCATGAAGAGAACCGGAACATCTTCTTTGATGGCGCCTTCCTTGATTATATGTGCGAAAGTGTGGGCTGCTTCTTCAAGTTTCGCGTCCTCATGATCATAGCCGGCAATAATTCTGCTCGGATAGAGGTTATCGTACAATGCCTTGGATTCACGGAGAAATTCCGGAGCGAAAATGATGTTCGGCTTAACTAACTCACCTGCAGAGTTCTTGTATGCGAATTTTTCACGCACTGATGCAGTGTAACCTACTGGAACAGTAGATTTTATAACCATCACAGCTTTAGGGTTCACTTTAAGAACAAGTTCGATTACTTCTTCCACGTGTGACGTGTCGAAGAAGTTCATCTTGCTATCGTAGTTGGTAGGGGCAGCTATGACTACGAAGTCTGCATCTGAATAGGCTGCAGCACCGTCTAAGGTCGCCTTAAGATTCAGGTCCTTTTCTGCAAGGTACTGCTCTATATAGTCGTCCTGTATCGGTGATTTGCGATTGTTTATCAACTCCACTTTTTCAGGGATGATATCCACTGCTGTCACTTGGTTATGTTGGCTCAAGAGGGTCGCTATCGACAATCCTACGTAGCCGGTTCCTGCTACTGCTATTTTCATATCTAAAGAGTTATCTAACAAAGTTTTACTTATCAAACTTCTCAAACACAGAGTTATTCGACTTATACTCCGGCACTGTGGCTTTCATGAGTTTCACCATGTCTGGAATCTCGACTGCGCGGGCGAGTTTGACGAGGGAGTCGAAGGCGGCGCAGGCGTCGAGGTAGCCATATTCACGGACTTTGGCCACGCGGATACGGTCATGGCTGGTAGGAAGTGTGTTCTCGGTATTGGAAAGGACTTCCTCGTAGAGTTTCTCGCCTGGACGGAGGCCGGTGTATTCGATCTTGATGTCTTCGTCAGGGATGAATCCGGCGAGTTCGATCATTCGTTTCGCGAGGTCGGCTATCTTCACTGGTGAGCCCATGTCGAAGACAACTATCTGATTTCCAGTGGACATGGTGGCTGCTTCCATTACCAAGCGACATGCCTCAGGAATGGTCATGAAGAAGCGCATGATGTCCGGATGGGTCACTGTTACTGGACCGCCTTTGGCAATCTGTTCCTTGAAACGAGGAATGACTGAACCGTTGGAACCGAGGACGTTACCGAAGCGGGTTGTCACGAACTTGGTCTTGCCCTGACGTTCGCCACGTTCTATCGCGAGGCCTAAAGACTGGACATAGATTTCCGCCAGACGTTTGGTGCAACCCATTATGTTTGTCGGGTTTACGGCTTTGTCGGTAGAAATCATCACCATTTTCTCCACGTCATATTCGAGGCACTTGTCAGCCACGTTGCGGGAACCGCCTACGTTCACCAGAACTGCTTCGCATGGGTTCTCTTCCATAAGAGGAACATGCTTGTAAGCTGCCGCGTGGAACACTACCTGAGGGTGATATTTCCTGAACACGTAATCGAGACGTTCAGGAAGACGTACGTCACCGATGACCGGTGTAAATTTCAAATCCGGGAATCTGTCTTCGAGTTCGAGACGGAAATTATGCATAGGAGTCTCGGCATTGTCGAAGAGCACGAGTTCCTTCACTCCGAATGTCGCGAGCTGGCGGCAGAGTTCTGAACCGATGGAACCGGCAGCGCCTGTCACCATGACGGTCTTTCCGCAGAAGTTGTCGCGGATTTCCTTCATCGATATCTTGATTTCGTCGCGGCCGAGGAGGTCTTCGATCTTGATTTCGTGGACTGAAGTACGGGCTGTTCTTCCGCCAATTTCATCGATCGGAGGCGCAACTAACAGCTGGACACCATTTTCCGTACAATATTTCACCAGTCTGTCGCTCTCTCCCTGTGCATCGGCATTGGAAGTAAACAAGATTCCATCCACGTCGGCATGCGAATGCAAATATTTGATATCATCGGCATTGACAAAACCATAGAGCGGGTAATCGGAGATCTGCTTGTCTGACTTGCTGCGGCCGAAGACGAGGAAACCGTTGATCTTGTAGTGCGGCGAATTCTGGAGGCGCTGAATCATCGCAATTGACTTGTCGCCAGTGCCATACACCAAAACATACTTGCAGTTCGAGCTGTTGCGGACACGGGCTTTGATAAAGTCGTACGACACGATAAGAAACAGCCTGAGTCCGAGCAGGAGGAACAGCGAGAACATGTAGTCGAACATGATGCCGGTGCAGGTCGCGGTGCTGCTCACGTGAGGCACTTCCTTGAAGATATACGACAGCGCGAGTCCGTAGCCGACGAGAAAGACGTCTTTCAGCGCGGCAGCCACGAAGAATTTGGCCGCGTCGCGTAACAATGCGTGCCTGATGATGATTCTGAATGTTCCTAATGCTATGAAAGCCAACGCACTGAAGATTCCGGAGCCGACGAGCATCCAGAAGGCGCGCACGGCGGTCAGACCCGTCTCGTTGAACATCACGCGCACCAAAATGTTGGCTAAAAATGTCGCAAATACCGACAATAAGATGTCAGTCACGAAGATCAATTTCGTACTGACGTACTTGTCCAAATTTAACTTCATCGTATTACTGGTTGATCTGTAATATATTACAACTCTACTCCGAACATATATCCATGACGGATAATCTGCTCTTCGTACTTCGTTTCGAGATTCTGACACTGCTCATCGGTCATTCGGGCGTCCACGATAAGATTCCGGATCTGCTCCGAAACGGACTTCCCCACCGAAATAATCGGTTCCAGGTCCAATTTTCCTTCGAGATAAAGATTTGTGAAATAATATCCGATTTCCTCCAGAATGAACGGCAGCATCTCTATCGCCTTGTCCAGCTGGCCGATACCCGCATAACCCGTCGCCCGCTGCTGCCAAATCCCGAGGTTCGCCGCCACCGCGAGAACGTCGCTGAAACTGGCGGGCTTGAAAATGGTTTTGTCAATGCTGCCTTGCATTTCGGTCAAGCGTCGTTCTGTATCACGTTTGGAAACTTTCTCCTTGGCCTTCAGCTCTTTACCGAGCTGTTCCACGTTCTCGAAATGTTCCTTGTGTACGCCGCCTATGGCCATGGTCATATCACCGACTTTCATTACCAGTTTCCTGTCACGGTCGATACGGATGATGTAACCCTGAAGACCCGCAAGCGGACCTGTCATGACCTGGACGAGAGTATTTCCCTCGGCATATTTGCTTATCGGATTAAGTAAAAACCTGACTTTCACCGGGTCAGCCTCCACGATTCTCATGAACGGCTGCATGACCTCGTCAGGTATCACCGCAGTCTCGTGAGTAGAACAGTCATTGACCAAATGATACTGCGGAAAATTATTCTGAAAGAATTTCTGAATTTCTGAGACATTGCCCTGAATGAACACAAGACCGGAGATGGTCGGACAAGCCTCCTCCCTACCCTTGTCGCGGGTAATCTTGAATCGTACTGTCTTGTGAATGAATGTTTTGAAATGGCCGCGCTTTTCGATCAATGCTACCAGATTTTCGGCCTTTCGATTATGGACGAACAAGTAACCCCAGTTCGTGTCAGTATACTTCCCTATCTCTGGGCAGGTCTTCTCCTCCTGTCCACTAAAGTTTTCACCTTCAAGGATTTGCGGTTCACAGCAGGGTACACCATACCCTACCTCAGCCACACCTCCACGGGTGGTAGGTATCGAAACCGAACTATCCAGTGCCATAGTCTCAATCCCTACTTTATGTCTATGCCGTTTCTCGTATCCGATGACGGCATACAACATACTCGCATAGGTTGCTTATTCATTTCAGTAGCGCTTTATTATCCATGCAGGAAACCCCGCAAAGATACTTGTATGCAAATATACGAAATTATATGGCTCACCTGCAAAGTTCCGTGTTTAAGTTATCCAAAGATCTTATAGATTC
>ERZ780141.646-NODE-646-length-25194-cov-5.335654_pt1 | contig 25194 bp, 21 predicted proteins | sample MGYA00433080_ERZ780141 | MGnify/ENA primary metagenome ERZ780141 (study PRJEB29588, sample SAMEA2154047) | human gut metagenome | biome: human gut; feature: human-associated habitat; material: faeces | place: Denmark | collected 2008/2010 ... | reverse complement strand
AACCCAACCCTTGGCATCTACACAACACTGTGTCAGGCAACAAACAAGAAAGACGATAAAGCCTGGTTGATTGACCGGGATCGTTTTACACAGTTCTACGTGATCAAACACAAAAAAGAAGCTTAATAACCCCCTTACTACAACCTGTTATATATCAGCTGTAGTAAGGGGATTTCTTATTCTTCTATTCTCTTATTCTCCGATAGAAGCCTTTGGCAGATTCCATCTGTAATATGCCGCCAGGAAACGAATCACTACTACAATAATCATACCTGTTATCATGGCATTCTTCATTCCCATATATTCCCAGCCACAGGCACATACAACTGCTCCTGCCAGGGATGCACAGGCATAAATATGTTTCACGAAGATGTAGGGTTCCTCCCCTGCCATCATGTCACGCATCAGACCGCCGCCTACACCGGTAAGCATTCCTATAAACACCAGCAGGAAGGAATTATCAGGATATCCATTATCAATTCCCGACATCACACCCAGGGATGTAAAGATTCCCAGGCCTACAGAATCCATGATCAGCATAGCCTTGTCATAAAAAGTTCCCAGTCTGCCACTCAGAAGATCATGTTTGATATACAGCAGTACAAAAATCGCCAGTGACGTAATCACTGATACCACGACATACACCGGCTTTTCCAGAGCCGAAGGCAATTTCCCCAGGATCACATCCCTGGTCATACCTCCTCCCACTGCCGTCACCACGCCCAACACGCAGATCCCGAAAATATCCATTCGTTTTCGGATCCCCACCATGGCACCTGACGCGCCAAAAGCGATGGTTCCTAAGATTTCCATGAAAAAAATAATACTATCCTGAATGTTCATAATCTGTTTCTCCCAAAAGTTCTCCACGATATTTTATAGTATCTTTGTTAAAATAACAATAGCTAATTTACATACAGCAAAAAGGAACCATCACGCTTCTGTGATGATTCCCTTTCCCGACAAAATTTCTATCCTATGTTTATTCTTTTTCCAGTTCCACCATTTCCTGATCCACACTTTCATCAGGTACTTTCTTCTCTGCTTCGTTCTTGAACTTGTCCACGGCTCTGGCTGCTACGGGAATAGCAATGTTGGTGCCGGCTCCGGCGATGCATCCTCCGGGGCAGGCCATACCCTCGATCAGGCAGCCGTTCATCTTACCGGCTTTGGCAAGGAGCAGGGCTTTCTTACATTCTGCCAGGCTCTCCGCATGCTGAATGTTCACCGGTGTTCCCGGATAATACTGTTCGATACACTCCTTGATAGCATTGGCAACGCCGCCTGCCACGCCGTAACCTCTTCCGGCTGCGGTAGCATCCTTCATCTCATCCATGGCCTTGATCTCATCTAACAGGATTCCCTTAGCTTCGAACATACCGGTCAGTTCCTCAAAAGTGATAACAAAGTCTACATCGGAACGAACGGTACGTCTGCTGGCTTCCAGCTTTTTGGAAGCGCAGGGGCCAATGAATACTACGGACGCATCCGGATGTTCCTGTTTGATCAGACGGGCTGTTGCCACCATGGGTGTCAATTCATTACTTATCTTATCAATGGTCTCAGGAAACAGATTCTTCGCCATCACAGACCAGGAAGGACAACAGGATGTCAGGGCAAACTGCTGCTTACCGGTAGCAACCTCCTTCACGTAATGTTCCGCTTCCGCCATACATCCCATGTCAGCGCCCAACGCTGTCTCATAGACATCCGCAAAACCCAGTTCTTTCAAAGCTGTCTTGAACATCTCCGGTGTCACCTTCGGACCGAACTGTCCGGCAAATGCCGGTGCTACCTGGGCTATAATCTTCCGTCCGGACTGCATGGCACGGATCAGCTGGAAGATCTGGGACTTGTCCGCAATCGCGCCGAAGGGACAGCTTACCATACACTGACCACAGGATACACATTTTTCATTGTCGATCACAGCTCTTCCCACACGGTCAGATGTGATGGCTCCAATACCACAGGCAGCCTTACAGGGACGCTCTTTATGACAAATTGCATCATAAGGGCAGATTTCACGGCATTTTCCGCACTTAATGCATTTCTCCTGATCAATAACAGACTTGCCATTTTTCATAGAGATCGCGCCCTTGGGACAGACACTCTGGCAGGGATGTGCCAGGCACCCCATGCAGGAGCTGGTCACCTCATAACGGTTCTCCGGGCAGGCATTACAAGCCGACGGAATGACCTGCATCAGAGGGGGCTCGTAATATTTTTCATCAATATTACTCTCTTCCAGTCCCTGTGTCAGATGTCCGGGATGCTCACGGTTCTCCGGGCGTAAGCTCATACCCATGGCCAAACGGATGCGCTCACGGATGATCGCTCTGTCACGATAGACGCTCTCCCAGAACTCCGACTCTTCATAGTCTACGATCTTATAAGGCAGCGCCTCCATATCATCTTTCAGATTCGTGGAATTGTAAGCCAGATTAGCCACTTCCTTAAATACTCTTCTTCTCCGCTGTCTTACCGGAGTATCGATCCCTCTCATGCTGCTCATATCACATTACCGCCTTTTGATATTTTTTTAACACACTAACCATATTAAACCATACCGGCTCCGTAAAAGCAAGAAAAATATCTATAAAAAAATATCTATATTGTGCTCATTCAGCACAATATAGATATCTTTTTCATTAAATAGTACCAACCTTATGTATGGACAATCACTTAAATATCTATTCAAAATAATTGTCTTAATAAATTGTTATTTAATGCCTTTTTATTTTTTAGGTCTTTTAGGCTGATGAAGAATTGCAATGCAAAATGAATTGCCCGATTTGTGTCAATGCATATACATAATGTTCTTTCATTTCCTTTTCCTTTTCAAATAAATTGTCTTTTTCCATCTCATCTACTATGGAGCCGCCTATCATTTCAACCACATCTATGCCCCCTTTTATAAAATCATATCAAATTTTTTTGCCTGTTCAATCATTTCTGCAGAAAGTGAACATTTATTGCAGAAATTGACAACAAATCTCCTCCTTGAATCACCTTCTAATTAATAGGACTCAATAATATCCCTTTGATTACCTAATGTTTTTTCTTCATAAAGGTATAATAATAGAAAAGTAAAATTGATCTTCATCATTTTGAATTACATATTCCCCATTATATTTTTCCACAATTCTTATAATGTTTTTTATTCCTACACCATGCTCATCCTGATTTATCATTTTAGTAGTAGCGATTTCATTATTATGATATATAATCATTTGATTACATGTATTTTTTACTGATAAAATTATCATCTGTTCTTCCATCATAAACTTGAACTTAATTACTTTTTTACCAATGCAATTTTCGCAGGCTTCAATTGCATTGTTTAACAGATTAGCCAAAATCACAACCAAATCTTCATCTTCCATTTTTATGTTAGATAAATCATTAACTTTAAAGACAAAGACTATATGCTTGTTAATAGCTTCTTCATATTTTGTATTTAAAATTGCATTTACTACTACTTGATTCGTGTTTATTGCATTTCGCTCTTTGAAAAAGCCCTTACTGATTTTACTAACATAATCTACTGCCCGATCATATTCTTTGTCTTTGAGCAACGCTTCTATACACAATATTTGATTTTTAAATTCGTGCGATTTTCTTTTTTGTATGTCAAAGTTTTCCGAAACAGATCGATACATCTGAATCTGATTTTTAACCTGCAATTCAAGCATTTCCTTTTCATGCAGCTTTGCATCCCGAATGACTATATCATTAATTAAATAATATACAAATACATTCATTACCACCATTCCAAACGAAATAGAATATAAAGCATTTGCTTGCATTTCATTTTCAGTATATTGAAATTCCATTAGTAATGTAATTATTGTAATAATAGTAAATACAGGAAAAAAAAGGAACTTTGTCCATTCGGCGTCTGTCAGTACTTCTGTTGACTTTTTGCCAAATTGTTTTTTTATTAGTATGATGCAAAGAAAAGAAATAACTTTACTAAAAATAATAATTAAATTCCCCTCAAGTGCATATTCTTGAGTTACTATTCCCTCTCTGGATACGATTGCACTATTTCCTGCATAAACTAAATAATCCACTAACATCAATAATCCTTGATATAATATTGCAAACACCGCAGACTTTACTAAGCTTATTTCAAAATAGAATCGCATGATAATAGCAGTTGACATTATTGCACATAGTTGCTTAAGGACAATCCATTTTGATAATGTAAACCCGCATATATAATAAATTGCAATCAACAAAACTAATAATATTGTTCTTTTATACTTTCTATTTTCCCCAGAGCTATCGCAAAAACTTTCAAAAAATATTTTGCAGCAAATAACTTCAAATGCAATTATTGCTAAACTAAAAAAATATGTAAACATAAATTACACTTCTCCTTTATATGCAATAAATGCACTTTTAACATCCTTATACCTTGCTCTTGGTACAACAAGTTTCTGATTGTTATTCAGTATTACACTATAGCCTGTAATACTCTTTATATGTTTTAGATTTACCAGAAAACTCTGATGAATCCTTATAAATTTATATTCCATCATTTCCCTTTCCATATCATTTAATGTTGCATACAATGTATATATCAAAACCTTATCTTCCATAATATGAAACTCAAGTTTATGCAATCTGCTTTCTATATATAGTATCCTATCAACCTGTACATTTTTTTCACATTCGTTAAATTTAAAATACTTTTTTAATACAATGTAATTCATTTTATGTAAAATTGTGTCCATACACTCATATATAGACTCATCAAAATTAATAGTATTCTTCAATAAATATCTTGTCGCATCTACCTTATAACCTTCTAATGAATAATTTACGTAAGCAGTTACAAATACAATATATATATCCATACTATACTCTCTAATTTTGTGTGCAGTCATAATTCCATCTATCTCATCCATATTAATGTCGAGAAAAATAATATTATAGCCAAGTAAATCTGTCCCCAAGCCAAGTAATTCTTTCCCCGAATTAAACATATCAATTTCGGATGAAATATCCTTTTCGGATAAATATTTTAATACATATTTTTTAATATTTTCTCTAAACAACTTTTCATCATCACATATTGCTATTCGTAACATAATTTCCCCTTTCCCTTACTTTTTTACTATATGGGTGGCAATATCGTCTGTTTTTCGTTTATGCTGCAATAATTATTTTGAAAACAAATAAGAAATTCTTTAGAATAAGACTGTCTATACTTTCCAATTATTTGATATAAGTCAGAATAGCAAGCTTGATATATCATTTTTGCACTCTGTAATGTCATATTAGTACGACTGAAATTCAAAATCAATAGCTTGGAAGAACTCAAATATTTATCACAGGAAGTTGAAAATTACATTATATTAATTTTTGATAATAAAATGAAGGCTGAAAACCATAGATATGTTTTCAGTCTTCATTATTATCTGCTTATATTCATTTTTGAATAATCCACTGATCGTTTGCGGGATCATACAAAAAAATAGTCTTTCCATCCATCGTTATTGCATAGTTATTAATCAGTCTGCTTCCAACCTCCTCAACATTTTCTTTGTATCTTACTTCGAATCTATACACTTCATTATTATCAATTTCACCAACAACCGGATCAGTTGGTTCAAGACTATACTCTTCTTCCCATTGATTAGCACTTTTCAAGTACTCTTGCAAAATTCTTTCGGCGTCCATCATAGAGGTCGTTGGCAAATCATTTTTCCCACACTTTATGCATATACTAAAAATAACTATTACAATAATTCCAATGCTGATCAGCAAATATTTTTTAGACATTTTTGTCTCCTGTCATTATTACTAACTATAACGGAAAATTCGATAACATTTTTCCATTATAAATTTCTAAAAATAGAACATTGGCTGAATGAGTGCTTTCATTACTGGCACATGTGTATGGCGTATACTTATAAATATCAATTTCATCAATATTTCCCTCTTCATCATAAGAAATATTTTGTATAGTATCGTCATTATCAGCAATAGAAATTAATTGTCTTGTATGCTCCGCAGAATATCCCTCTGCATAAATAAACTCTGCAACACATCCGCCTACTCATGACTTTTTGCAAAACACTTTAATATTTATATATCTCTTTATCTAAATAGTAACATTTTTTTCATTACAAACAATATCTTTTGCAGAAAGTAACTGTTTTTTGCAGAAAATGATCAACTATATCCGTTCAAGTCTCAGTTTCGTCCAGAATAAAATAGGCATGTATCAATTCTACGGTTCTCCAAAGGAGATTTGCCTGTAAAATAAAAACAGGACCCTCCGTATTTTACGGAAGATCCTGTCTGAAGAATCCTGTATTTATTTGCTCATAACGACTCTCTTGAAGTTCTTCTTACCTCTGCGGACTACCAGACCCTCTCCGTCAAACTGCTCGGGATCGTAAGCGGTCTTCACATCTGTAACCTTTTCATCCGCTACGACAACACCGCCCTGTTCTACGGCACGTCTTGCTTCACTGCGGGATGCGGACAGTCCGGATTTCACCAGAACACCGAGAATATCAATCTTACCATCGGTAAAGTCTGCCTCAGTCAGTTCACTGGTGGGCATCTCTGCGGCATTGCCGCCGGTAAACAATGCTCTTGCACTCTCCTGTGCCTTCTTAGCCTCTTCCTCGCCATGTACCAGATTGGTCAGTTCGTATGCCAGAATTTCCTTCGCCTGATTTAACTGGCTTCCTTCCCATTTGTCCATCTCATCGATCTGCTCCAGAGGCAGGAAGGTCAGCATGCGCAGGCACTTCAGGACATCAGCGTCCGATACATTTCTCCAGTACTGGTAGAACTCGAAAGGTGTAGTCTTGTTGGGATCCAGCCATACGGCACCCTTCTGGGTCTTGCCCATCTTCTTGCCCTCGGAATTTAACAGCAGTGTGATGGTCATGGCATAAGCATCCTTGCCCAGTTTTCTGCGGATCAGTTCGGTACCACCCAGCATATTGCTCCACTGATCGTCACCACCGAACTGCATGTTACAGCCGTATTTCTGGTATAAGGTCAGGAAGTCAAAGCTCTGCATGATCATGTAGTTGAACTCTAAAAAGCTTAAGCCCTTCTCCATTCTCTGCTTGTAGCACTCTGCGGTCAGCATACGGTTAACACTGAAGTGTGCTCCCACATCTCTTAACAGTTCCACATAGTTCAGGTTCAGCAGCCAGTCCGCATTATTGACCATCAGTGCCTTACCATCGCTGAAATCAATAAAACGGCTCATCTGCTTCTTGAAGCAGTCTACATTATGCTGAATGGTCTCCTTGGTCATCATGGTACGCATATCACTTCTGCCGGAGGGATCACCGATCATTGCAGTACCGCCGCCGATCAGAGCAATGGGCTTGTTACCTGCCATCTGCATTCTTTTCATCAGGCACAGTGCCATGAAATGGCCTACATGAAGGCTGTCTGCGGTGGGATCAAAACCGATGTAGAAGGTAGCCTTTCCGTTATTGATCAGTTCCTTGATCTCCTCTTCATCTGTCAGCTGTGCCAATAGTCCTCTTGCTTTTAATTCATCAAATACTGTCATTTTCTCTTCTCCTTTTTGTGCTCTTTTTACCCTGTATGCCTTTTTTACATTTTAGGGGATTCGGCTCAAAAGGCACAAAAAAGCCCGCCCCTTTTTTCAAAAGGACGAGCTTAATCACTCGTGTTACCACCTAATGTTCCCGCCAGACTCACATCTGACAGCTCAGTAAGTATCTATCAATACTTCGGCCGATATCGGTGCCTGCCGTCCTGATCTACTCGTTCGGGATCCTCTTATAAAATCTTCTGGTCCTTCTCTTTCCACCGGCTGCTCCGGGATGTATTCCTGCTCTGCTTCTGTGCGCCTCTCACCTGCCGGCTGCTCTCTGTCAGAAGTGGAGGAACAGTACTTCTTCCCTTCATCGCATTCTTCTTATCCTATGTTTGCATTAAACATGAGCTTATTATAGCCAGTTTGCGTTTTTCTGTCAACACCAAAAATACGATTTATTCTTCCGGCCAGGGCAAGTGGGATACTTCCAGCTTCTTGTCACGAAGCATCAATTCTTTTACCGCCTGATCCGCGGGCTTACCATCAAAGAGCACTTCATTTACCTGCTCAATAATAGGCAGCTGAACATCATATTTTTTCGACAGTTCCATGGCCGCTTTAGCGGAATACACGCCCTCTACCACCATCTGTACTTCCTTCATGGCTTCCTCGTAGGTCTTGCCCTGCCCGATCAGGATACCGGCACGACGGTTACGGGAATGCATGCTGGCGCAGGTCACGATCAGATCTCCGATACCGGTCAGACCGCAGAAGGTCTCGAAATTACCACCCATGGCAGTACCAAGTCTGGCGATCTCAGTAATACCTCTGGTGATCAGAGCTGCCTTCGTATTGTCTCCGTAGCCCAATCCGTCGGCAATACCGGCAGCCAGCGCTACTACATTTTTCAAGGCACCACCCAGTTCAATACCCAGTACATCCGGGCTGGTATAGACACGGAACACCTCGTTCATAAACAGATTCTGCACATATTCCGCACAGCTTTTACTCTTTGAACCCGCTACGATCGTCGTGGGGATACCACGGCTGACTTCCTCCGCATGGGTAGGCCCGGACAGTACCGCTACCTGTGCCTGGGGGATCTCATCTTCAATGATCTGTGCCTGGGTCATCAGGGTATGCTCCTCGATTCCTTTGGAGACACTGACGATCCTCTGTCCCTTCGCCACCAGCGGGCTGATGCGGTGTGCCGTACTTCTGGTGTAGGAGCTTGCCACTGCCATAACTAAAAGGTCCTTACCCTCAATCGCAGATTTATCATCTGTAGTAAAGATCATATCCTCCGAAAGCTTTACTCCCGGCAGCATCTTGTGCTCATGCTTCTCCTGAAGCATCTGAATCTCTGCGGGAACCGCAGACCATACCGTCACTTCATGTCCGTTCTTATGTAATACCACTGACAGGCCGATACCCCAGCTTCCGCCACCCAATATACATACTTTTGCCATAGCTTATTTATCCTCCTTGGATATTTCCGTCTGCTCTTCTGCAGCCTTTTTCTTGAACAGATAGGTCTTCCTCTCATTCCCGTGGATCAGGCGGACAATATTCTGTCTGTGCTTCCAATATGCCATAACCGTGAGAAATGCAGTAATTGCATACATTTCATACAGTTGTGACTGTGGCATGGCACCGAACAGTCCCATCTGTCCGCAGACTACCATCTGGATCATAAATCCGGCATATACCAACAGTGATCCCAGCGACACATAATGTGTGGTCAGAAATGCGCCGAAAAACAGTACCACACCCATTACGATAAAATAGGGGTGAAAAGACAGAATTAGTCCTGCGGTGGCAGCAATACCCTTTCCGCCCTTAAATCCCATATAAAACGGAAAGTTGTGTCCGATGATGGATCCTGCGCCGGTATACAGGCACAGCAGATAAATATTCTCCGGATGTCCGGTACTGAATAAAGCTCTGGTGATGCATACGGCGATGATACATTTTAAACAGTCTCCCGCAAACACGATCAGTCCCGCCTTCGTTCCCAGTACTCTTAAGGCGTTGGTGGTACCGGCATTGCCGCTTCCGTACTTACGGATATCGATTCCCTTTGTCTTGCCATAAAAATATGCAGTCTGAAACAGTCCAAATACATAGCCGATGAGCAAACAGATAACACGTTCCATTATTGATCTTTTTCCTTTCGTTCTCTGATGATAAACCGGAGGGGAGTACCCTTAAAACCAAAGGTCTCCCGGATCTGATTCTCAATATATCTGGTATAGGAGAAATGCATCAGTTCCTTATCATTTACGAAAATAACAAAAGTAGGGGGTTTTACCGCTACCTGGGTAATGTAGTACAGACGAAGTCTCTTACCCTTATCGGAAGGGGGCTGCTGCATGGCTACAGCCTCTGCCATAATCTCATTCAGTACGCCGGTTGCCACACGCATGGCATGGTTCTCGCTGACGATATCGATGGTCTCGAACAGCTTGGGCAGTCTCTGACCCGTCTTCGCAGAGACGAACAGAAGCTCCGCATACGGCATGAAGGACAAAGTATTGCGCACCTTTTCCGTAAATTTGTAAATAGTCTTGTCGTCTTTTTCGATAGCATCCCACTTATTCACAACGATGATCGTAGCCTTGCCTCTCTCATGGGCAATTCCGGCGATCTTCGCATCCTGCTCCGTAACGCCTTCTTCCGCATCGATCATCAGTACCACGACCTCCGCACGCTCCACGGCACTGACAGTACGGACGATCATGTAACGCTCCAGTTCTTCCTTGATCTTATTCTTACGTCGGAGTCCCGCAGTATCAATGAAGACATATTCCTTGCCGTTATAAGTGATCTCGGTGTCCACCGCGTCTCTGGTAGTACCTGCGATATCGGATACGATCAGTCGATTCTCACCCAGCAGCTTATTGATCAGGGAAGACTTCCCTACGTTAGGTTTACCAACGATAGCCACACGGGTGCGGTCATCCTCTTCTTCCTCCGCCTGCTCCTTATCAAAATATTCCGTGACAGCTTCTAACATGTCACCGATTCCCAAGCGGTTCACCGCAGAGATCGGATGGGGATCGCCGATACCCAGATTGTAAAATTCGTAAACATCCGCCATATACTTCTGGAAACTGTCTACTTTGTTGACTACCAGTACCACCGGTTTGTGGGAGCGGCGCAACATGTCCGCCACCTTAGAATCAGCGTCCACCAGTCCCTGCTTTACATCCACCAGGAAAATGATCACATCTGCCGTCTCCATGGCGATCTCTGCCTGTTCACGCATCTGGGACAGGATCACATCCTTGCTGTCTGGTTCGATACCGCCGGTGTCGATCAGGGTAAATGTCATATCCAGCCAATGGATATCCGCATAAATACGGTCTCTGGTAATACCGGGCGTATCTTTTACAATCGATATATTTTCGCCAGCCAGTGCATTGAACAGGGTGGATTTACCTACATTCGGGCGTCCCACCACCGCAACGATGGGCTTGGATTTTCTCTTTGCCATAATTTCCTCCATTTCTGCTCCTGCTTCTTATTCCTGCACGGAATCACTGATTCCAAGCAACGCATCCACAAGATCATATCCGCTTGATTTTACAATATTCACAGGCACTTGTAAAGACTTTTCCAGTTCAGGCACTGTTACATCATCCAGGAACAGATCCGCTCCGCTACGCAGTACATTTCTGGGCAGATATAAGGTATCTCCCAGTTTTTTTCCCTTTAACTGTTTTTCAATATCCCCGCCGGTCAAAAGTCCGGACACAGTGATCATCTCTCCGAAAAATTCATTTACGATCTCATATACATGAATCTGCAGTCCCGGATATTCCTGCATCACTTCTTCTGACATTCTCTTTAAATAAGGAAATGCAAGCTTTCCCGTTGCCAGGGAGATTTCTCTGGTGCCTTCCCATGGAAGACCTGCACCTGACTGTTTTTCTGCAATTCTCCTCTCAAGTCCGTCGTGGAATTCATCTAATAGCAGTCGTATCATACCTACACCGTTTTCCAGCTGGAGATAACCATCATAGCGTTCCTCTTCTGGCACTTCTCTTCCCGCCAGAATATACCACTCATCACTGGCCTGGATAAAATGTGTTCCATACTTTTCCATACAGATCTTCTGATATTTCTCGATCAGATCTATGACTTCTCCTGCATCCTGCGCGTTAAAAGGTTCTAACGGATACAGCCCGTCACGGTATTTAGACAGCCCTACCGGCACCACAGAGACACTCTCCACATTCGGAAGGTACTCCATCAGCTTCTGAATACTGAATTCCAGCTCTTTCCCATCATTTACCCCTTTGCAGAGTACGATCTGTCCGTTCATCCGGATTCCGGCTTCATTCAGGATATCCACCTTTTTCAGTGCCTCCCCGGCGAAACGGTTATTCAGCATCTTACAGCGCAGATCCGGGTTCATGGTCTGGAAGGAAATATTGATGGGCGACAGATGATATCTGCAGATTCTGTCGATATCATGGTCTGACATATTTGTCAGTGTCACATAATTTCCTTGCAAAAAAGACAGACGGGAATCGTCATCCTTAAAATACAGGGTATCCCGCATGCCCTTCGGCATCTGATCGATAAAGCAGAAAATACATTTATTATGACAATGTCGGTATTCGTCCATCAGACCGTTTTCAAATTCAATGCCCAGATCCTCGTCGAATTCCTTGTCGATCTCTAAGAGCCACTGCTCTCCGTCCGCTTTTTCCACCAGCATTTCAATATACGTATCCTGGGTGAGAAACTGATAATCAAAAATATCCTCGATTTCCGTGTTATCTATGGCAAGTACTTTATCTCCGGGAGTGATCTCCAGTTCCTCTGCAATACTGCCCGGTTTTATTGTTTTTACAATATGTTCTTTTTTCTTCATTTAATTCACCTGACTAACTTTCTTCTATCCCATTGTACAAGAAATTCCTTGACGTGTCACTAGCATAATGATATAAAATAATTGTCGCTTTGACATATTTCTACAATATTATAATAACTATGATGCCAGGGGCAAAAGGTCTAAGCCCACATGAGCTTGCTCATGAGTGGGTGAAAGACCTTATGACCCGCCCCGATATGAGCATAAAAGTGGGATGATAATCCCACGATATGCGAATAGCGGGTAGGATTGTGAGAGTGCGTAGCACGAAACAATCCGTAGGCATCAAAGTCGGGGGCTTTTGCCCCCGACATCATAACTATCTCGTCCAGGAGGGACATCATGCCTAATTTACACGAACTGGAAAATGCCATGCCTGTGGCTCCTTTGAAGATCATCGCCCTGCCGTCCGCAGAGAAAATGGGGCGCCGCATCAACGACTACATGGTAGAATTCCGCAAAAGTATCCACAATGACAAAGTGAAAAACGATCCTGCCTTTCACGGCTATATCGAGAGCAATTATCTTGTAGACGTGGATGTACCCCGCTTCGGCAGCGGTGAAGCAAAGGCGCAGATCGGTGAGACTATCCGTGGCAGGGATCTGTTTATTTTAACGGATGTATGCAATCATAGTATTACTTACAACATGAACGGCTATACCAACCATATGTCTCCCGATGATCATTACCAGGATCTGAAGCGTGTCATTGCCGCATGCAACGGAAAAGCAAGACGTATCAATGTGATCATGCCTTTCCTCTACGAGGGCAGACAACATCGCCGCAGCGGCCGGGAATCCCTGGACTGTGCCTATGCACTGGAAGAATTAAGAGATATGGGAATCGATAACTTTATTACCTTTGATGCTCACGATCCCCGGGTTCAGAATTCCACACCTCTGAACGGCTTTGATAACTTTACTACCCCTTATCAGTTCATTAAATCACTGTTAAATTCCGAGGATGATCTGATCGTGGACAAAGACCATCTGTTAGTAATCAGCCCAGACGAGGGTGCTTTGGACCGTGCCATCTATTTTGCCAGCGTCCTCGGTGTAGATACGGGTATGTTCTATAAGAGACGTGACTACTCCACCATTGTCAATGGCAAAAATCCTATTGTGGCTCATGAATTCTTAGGTGACAACATTGACGGCAAAGATATCATTATCATCGACGATATGATTTCTTCGGGAGGAAGCATGCTGGATACCGCCAGACAGTTAAAAGCCATGAATGCACGAAGAGTTTATATCTGTTGTACTTTCGGCCTGTTCACCGATGGGCTGAAGAACTTCGATGCTGCTTATGAGCATGGGGACTTCGATAAGGTCATTACTACAAATCTCACTTATCTGCCCCCCGAAATCTACACCAGACCTTATTTCGTAGAAGCCGATATGAGCAAATTCATTGCTTCCCTGATCGACTTTATGAACCATGACGCTTCTTTGTCTAACGTCATGGCCACTACCGACAAGATTCATGGTATTGTAGAGGCATACAACAGCCGAAAAGATATGAATGAATTTCATTTTTAACCAGCAAACATAAAACGCAGAAGCCTGTAATGGCTCCTGCGTTTTTATTATGCTTCTTCTATAGTTTCAGCCGGAACCGCTGTCTCCTCCCTCCTGCGACGGTCTCTCATACTCCGGGAAATCCAGAATGATTTTAAACAGATCTCCGTCCAGCTGAATCTGAAATTCACCATGCTGGGCCTGGGTAAGATTTTTTGCAATGTACAGTCCCAGTCCGCTTCCTTCCGTTGTTCTGGAGGCATCTCCACGGATAAAACGTTCCGAAAGCTCTTCTCCCTTCAGATTCATTGGTCTGTCGGAAATATTTTTAAGGGAAGCGGTTACTCTCCCACCTTCAACCTTCATCTCCAGATAAACTCTGGTTCCTTCCAATGCGTATTTGCAGATATTTTGGAATAAATTTTCTATAATTCTCCACATTCTGCGGCTGTCAGCATATATCATCCCCACTACATCACTTCCGTCAAATATGATCTGCAGCTTTTTCTCTTCCAGCCGATCCGAGAATTCTCCTACTGCCTGATTCAGCAATTCTGTAAGATTCAACGGTTCCAGGTTCAGTACGATATTGCCGGAAGATATTTTAGAAGCCTCCACCAGATCATCTGTAAGCTGCTTCAGTCTCTGAGACTTACTGTCAAGCACCGCAATATAACTCTTGGCCGGTTCTTCTGTAATTTTTAATCTCTTCAACAGATCCACATAGTTGATAATGGAAGTCAGAGGTGTCTTGATGTCATGGGAGACATTGGTGATCAGATCCGATTTCATCTGTTCATCCTTCATGCTGGTACTTACCGCCTTGCGGATACCTTCGCCGATGTTATTTACGGCATCCGCCATCTCGCGGTTATCTCCGTGAAGCGCCTCCACATCCAGTTTGTAATCCACTTCTCCGTCACGGATCCTGCGGATTCCCTCCACAATGTCAATCTGTTCCGCCTTCTGCTTGAATTTGAGCACTCCCACAATGCCATCCAGAATAACGGCTGCAAATGTAGGAAGAAGCCACCATACTCCCTTGCCGCGAAGCAGATACGCCGCTAATATTCCAGCAAGATTTGCCAACAGAAACAGATTATACGGAATCAGGGAACTGACCGCAGAGTTCCTGTGGGATGACACAAAATGTACCGCCTTGCCAAAGCTGCTGACCAGCCAGTGCAGAAAACTGTCACTCCACATATTATGAGATTTGATTCTGCGGATCAGACTATACCAGAATACGTTGATTCCGGCACTAACCGAGAACCCGTACACTGCGAACACACCATAGGCCGCCAGACGGGTAATTTCCCGGCCCTGTATTTCCGAATGACTCAGATATACCTTATTGGCCGTATCCATCAGATAACCGTATCCCACTTTTCCGGCATAAACACATGCCAGCAAAGCCAGCGCCATGCATTCGATCCAGACATGATCTATTCCGTTCAGATACAATACCGGTTCGTCTTCCTCGTCAAAAGCCACTCCTGCTGTCACCGTCAGATAAATACCGATCAACAGCCATAACACCACCAGCAGAATACCCCCGCCGATCAGATACCAGATATTCGGAACAATTCTCTGGAACACTACATTGGCATTGTAAAATGCATCTCCCTGTACCGGATAGTTCGTATCCACTGCGATCCATATATGTGTCATATCCGGATGCGCATAATCATAATCCTTGAGATACTGGTAGATCTGTCTCTCCGTCATTCCAGTATTGCCGGTAAATTCCAGGCTGTCCGGATAGTAAATAAGATACCTTCTGTATTCGGAGAAATAATCCGTCATCTCGTTATCGGAACTGTCCGCAATCTCCGAGACATTTGTATAAGTCCTCGTAATGCCATCCTTTGACATCAGGCGCACCGCATACTTCAGGTTGCTCGCATTCTCCTGATACAGATCATTACAGTTCTGATACTGTTCGTAATTTGCGGACAATGTATGGATTGCCAGTGCCAGATTATTTTGTAAAGCAGTGTACTCCACCCAGTTATTGGCACAGGCGGTCAGTTGTTTTTCCCCATCCACCGTGGCATATCTGCATACGAGCATAGGAAAATAGACCGTCAATGTTCCGTCATCTTCCCTGGACACTCTGATATCCGTGACACTCTCTTTGACGATATACGTAAATGCCAGATCTTCCAGCCGTTCTGTCCGCTGGCTCTCCGGAATTGCTTCGATTGCCTGTGTTACCGCCTGCTGCTGTTCTTCTGTCTGTGTGCCTTCCACAGAGAATACCAGCTGCCCGTCTGCGTCCAGTCTGAAATTAGAATTCTGATTCACCGATCCAAAGTAATTCACAAAATCCGACATGCTCATAATACGATCCGTATATTCCACGCCGTATTTTCCCCATTTGATCAGATCCTCCAATTCGTACACCGCAGTCACCGGGCAGTCTGCACTGCCGGTTTTACCGGAGACAAATTCCGTAATGTCAATATATTTGTAGGGATCAAACGAACCATTTGTTTCCATCTGTCCCTTAATCACCATAAGCTGTATAATGTCCGATACTGAGCTTTGAAACAGATCATGGAAAATCACAGAGTCCTCAAATTCAGTCTCCGCATCCAATGGTGATAATTCATATACTTTGGCTCCGTCTGCCGTATCCACTGCCAGGTAAGAATTAAACAGGATCGCAGCAATGGCAACCATCAGCAACAATGCGGCCGTCTGCTGTACCAATCCCAGTGCCAGCCGCTTTAACGTTGGTTTTCTCATGCCTGCTCCTTATCAATCTTGTAACCGACTCCCCATACTACTTTTAAGTATCTTGGTTCCTTGGGGTTGATTTCTATTTTCTCGCGAATGTGCCGGATATGCACCGCAACGGTATTGTCTGCCCCTATGGCATCCTCGTTCCATATGCTCTCATAGATCTGATTAATGGAAAATACGCGCCCCTGATTCTTCATCAGAAGCAATAAAATATTGTACTCGATGGGTGTCATCTTGACCGGTTCGTCATCCACCGTTACCTGTTTGGTGTCGTCATTCAACACCAGTCCTCCCACCTGATAGATTGCCTTATTCTCTCCGGTGAGACTTCCCAGGGAAGTATATCTGCGCAGGTTCGATTTCACCCTGGCCACGAGTTCTAACGGATTAAACGGCTTGCAGATATAATCATCCGCCCCGATGTTCAGACCCAGAATCTTATCCGTATCTTCGGATTTCGCCGACAGAATGATAATGGGAATACTGCTGTACTCACGGATCTTCAGTGTTGCACGTATACCATCCAGCTTCGGCATCATAATATCCATGATCAGCAGATGAATTTCTTCCTTATCCAAAATCTGTATCGCCTGCTCTCCATCATATGCTTTATATATTTTGTAACCATCCTGACTCAGATAGATTTCAATCGCATCCACGATCTCTTTGTCATCATCACACACTAAAATGTTTGCCATACTTCCCTCATTTCTGCGTCTGCACGCTACTCCCATCTAAAATGTTATTGACAATTATTTTTCAGCATTAAAAAAGCTGCAAGATTCCCTCTTTGTCCGTGACTTGCACGGTGTGAAAAAAGGTACTCCGGGTTATGGCAGGTACATACATCCGTTACAGCAATATGTTCCGGAAGTACCCCTGCATTTAATAAAATGCTCCGATTGGCCTGCCACAGATCCAATTGATATTTTCCGGGTGTCTTTCCCTTTTGCAGAACTTTTTCCGGAAAATGTCCCCGAAATTGTTCCGCTACGTCTTCACCGATCTCATAACAGTCAGCACAGATGGATGGACCGATTGCCGTCACCAGCTCCTCCGGTCTGCTATGAAAATGCTCCTGCATATACAGTACCATACAGGCAGCCATTCCTGCAACCGTTCCTCTCCATCCGGAATGTGCCAGACCTATTGCTCTGTGTACCGGATCTACAAAATACAGAGGGACACAATCAGCATAATAAGTCACCAGTGCAATCCCCGGAACATCCGTTACCAGTCCGTCAATATCCTCATAAGAGGAAGCTCTGCCGATTCCATTGCCGCAATCCTTCTCCGTTACCGCGTGTATATTGGTAGTATGGGTCTGTCTGGATGCCACCATATGCTCCGGGTCCGTTTCGAGTACTTCCCCGATCCGTCTGTAATTCTCCATAACATTCAAAGGATCATCCCCTCTGGAAAAGCTGAGATTCATGGTCGCATAAATTCCGCTACTTACACCACCTGTTCTGGTGGTAAACAAATGTTTCACCACTCCGGTCTCTTCCAGCTTTGGGAACACCAGATACTCCAGTTCTCCTGCCTGTCTCTGTTGTATGCTGTTTTTATCGCCGTGCTTACTTCTGATCAGTTGATACATATCTCTAACCTCTTGTGCGATAATAATGTGGAAAAGCATTAGGGATCCACTGAATCTTCTCTCCCTGAATTGCCACCACATCATAGCGCACCCATGTATTATCGTTATAGTTATGCAGACAACGGTAATAATCCGCTACACTGCATATTTTTCGCTGTTTTGATATTGTCACAGCTTCTGCCGCATTTCCTTTGGCGGTTCCGGATCGATATTTCACTTCGACAAATACAAGATATTTTCCGTCTCTGCCTACAATATCAATTTCTCCGTTTCTCCCCCTGCGGAAATTTCTATCCAGGATTATCATTCCTTTTTTTTGCAGATATTCTGCTGCCATCTGCTCATAAGCATTCCCCGTCTGCCTGTTATTCAATTCTTATGTTTTCCCCCATCTGCTACATTCTCTTTTACCATACGATGATCTACCGCATCTACAAATACCAGAATTTCCGCTACCACTTCATAGAGTTCCGGTGGGATCATCTCTCCGATATCCAGCCTGGACAAAGTATCTGCCAGCTTGTCATCCCGATGGATCGGCACGCTGCTCTCCCTGGCCTTTTCGATAATCTTATCTGCCAGAATTCCTTTTCCGCTGGCTACCACCCGCGGTGCCTCATCGGAAGGATCGTATTCCAGGGCGATCGCCTGTTTTACTTTCTTTTTCTCATCATCCATTCTGTTCCCTCTCCGGTTTTGCTTACCCCATCCATTCGCCGCGCTACGTCCTTACGTCAAATGCATATTGTGCCACGGGAACACTGCCTCCCGCCTTAAGAATGGGTGCCATTGCCTGTGCTGTCTGCTGAAGTTCTGTCCGCAGGGTAGTCTCACAATTGCAATCATATCCCCGTTGTTTCAGTCTCTGTGTCAGTACCTCCATATTGGCTTCCAGGTAATCCAGAATCGTATCATTCTGAACATAGAATTTCGTGCTGACTTTGGTATCCTGTAACGCCACATAGACATCCAACGGGCCCAAATGTTCCATATCCAGATGAAGCAGTGCGCTGACCCGTCCGTCTTTCCCTGCGAGGTTTTTCTTATTTGTATATACAAACAGTTCTCCTGTCTTATGTTCCCCCTGCCGCAAATGAAGCGGGAGCTGGATATAGGCATACGTCTGGTTGATCTGCTGTAAAAAGTCCACATTCCGGCTTAAATTTGTCACCGCCTGAAAAGCGTTGGAACTGCTTTGTCCGTTTTCTTCCAGAAGACCCGCCAGACTCTTTAACTGTTTTCCAAGTTTCTGATAAAGTTCTTCCACCTTCTCCGAAGATTCCACATCCTCCGGTCGGATACTCCATGCATCCTGCAACAATTCGCCCGGCAATCCCGCTATTTTGAAATTCTGTAAAACACTGCGCAGTAAAGCAGTGTCCTTGGTCGCCATTCCCTGTTTTAAAAGCTTCAACACCACTTCTGCGGCATCTTCCGGTTTCGTTCCTTCCACGATCATTTCCTGTGTAGGAAGCATAGTTTTTGATGCTTCCGGCGTTCCCTTCGTAACAGCAGTATCCGTATGCGCTATTGCCTCCTTTGTCTGTGACATGGGCTCCCCAGGCTGCAATACCGTCTCTGTCTGCTCCGGATCGGGGAATTGTACGGTTGCCCGCTGTGCTTCCGGATTCTCTTCTCCGGGAATCAACAACTCCAGAATATGACCGTAGATCGTAGCTGCCTGTTCTATCTCACCGTTTGTTGTCAGTCCCTGCAATGTACTATTCAGGCTCTCCGCCACAGCTGTGATTCCCTCCGTCAGCTGATGTGTCAGATTACGATAAGATGCCATCTGCGTCAGATTTTCCTCCGTAACCGGAAGTTCCAGCCGGTGCAGGTTCACGATATCTTCGATTGCCGCTTCCGGAAACACATTGCTCTCATGCCAGATCTGCTGCAAAGTATTTTTATCAATAGGGAAACCTGCATCCATTAACTGTTTCGTCATGGCCACTGTACTCTCATTGGTCGGCAGCGATGCCATTTCCAATGCTTTCAGCACGGTTCCCTCCGTTGCCATATTTGTAAATAACGGACTTAAGCTCAGTACCTGTCCGTTATTTTTGACCTGAAATGTAATATTCTGTCCTAAATCCAGACGAATATCCGCATCCACCCTGGCATCGATCAGAACATCCTGAAGCAGACGGATCTGCGCATTATTCCCTTCTCTGGAGACTACCTCCCCTCGAATCGTCTGTCCCGGAACCAATGTCCGGATCTGCCGGCTCACCTGTTCCGCATTTTGGGTATCCGTCGTCTGCACTTTGCTGTTATCCGTGATTTTGTCCTGTGAAAACCATCCTGTCAGTTTCATCGTATGTTCTGCTCTCCCCTGAGATTTTCTTCTAAAATCCGAAGTTTTTGATAAAACTGTGCCTGTGAATCGGTGTGGGGCCATATTGCTTCAAAGCGGCAATATGCGTTGCACTGCCATACCCCTTATTGGAAGCAAAGTCGTACTCCGGGAACACATCCGCATACTGTTCCATCAGCCGGTCTCTGGTCACCTTTGCCACAATACTGGCCGCCCCGATGGAAATACTTTTGGCATCTCCCTTAATGATCGGTACCTGCCGGATATTCACTCCGGGAATTGTAACCGCATCATTTAAAAGCAGATCCGGTGCCGGTGACAATTTACCGATAGCTTCCCTCATTGCCTCATAAGTAGCTTGTAAAATATTGATCTCATCGATTCTCTCCGGAGATGCGTACCCTACCGCCCAGGCTACTGCTTCCTTTGTGATTACATCATACAGTTCTTCTCTCTTTTTTTCGGATAATTGCTTGGAATCATTAATATAGAGAATATTGCAGTCCTTAGGTAAAATGACAGCACCCGCTACCACAGGTCCCGCAAGCGGTCCTCTGCCCACTTCGTCAATACCGCAGATATAAGTGTATCCTGCATATTCCTTCTCATATTTTTTCAGGTTCTCTATTCTCTGTTTTTCCTTTTCCAATGCGTCCAGTTTTTTCTGTGCTAATGCAACCAGTTTCTGTACGCCGTTCCTGGGATCCTCTTGATATGCTGCTATAAAATCAGGCAGCTTCTCTAACTCCGCTGCCTGTAATATTTCTTTGATCTTCGCTGCACTTTCCATCTTTTTCTCCGATCATCTGTTAAATTCACTGATGCTTTAACACTCCGAAATCAGAAAGCGGCCAGATTCTCAGCCATGCTTTTCCGATAATATCTTCCCGCTTAATATTCCCTACGATATCCGTCCGGCTGTCACTGGAATTATTCCTGTTATCTCCCATGACAAAATACTCGTCCTCTCCGAGTACGATCGGTTCCGCGGCCCGCCCGATCGTCTCCGGCTGAATCACTTCTCTTCCGTAGGACTCCTCCAGTTTCTCGCCGTTGATGTAAATGCTGCCATCCTCCATGATCTGTACCGTCTCTCCGGGTAATCCGATGATACGTTTAATATAGTATGTATTTGCCTGATACTGAAACGGAAATACAATAATATCAAAACGCTCCGGATCATGAAAACGATAACTCAGCTTATCCACAATCAGGTTATCCCCATTGTGAAGGGTATTCTCCATAGAGGCTCCCTCCACTTCGGTACGCTGTCCCACGAAGGTGATCACAAGCCATACCGCTCCCAGAACACAGAGCAGGTAAATGGCAGTGTTCAAAAATTCTTTCATTACTTTATTCATTGTCTGAATCTATCCTCTCCAGTGTCATTCTTCCCAGCTTACCGCTACGGAAATCATCGATCAGAAGTCCGGATGCCTTTACCAGGTCCAGCTGTTCTCCCTTCGAATAACATTTGCGGCTCTCTGCCACCGCTTCCAGTATTTCTATGGGTTTACCCACAGGATCTGCTGCGTAGCGTTCCTGCAGTGCTTTCGGATACAGCTCTTTGATGGCTCCGATAAGATCACATGCCAACTCATCAGGGATCAGGATCTCATCATTCATGGATCCTATAAACGCCAGCCGCATTCCCACCTGCTGGTCCTCAAACTTCGGCCACAGGATACCGGGAGTATCCAAAAGTTCCAGTCCCTTGTTCAGCCGGATCCACTGTTTTCCTTTTGTCACGCCTGGCTTATTACCGGTCTTTGCACAGGCTTTGCCTGCAAAAGAATTAATAAAAGTGGATTTTCCTACATTGGGAATTCCTACGACCATTGCACGGACCGGACGATTTACGATTCCACGCTTCCTGCCACGCTCGATTTTTTCCTTACAGACTTCCTGTACCAGTCCCTGAATGGATTTGATTCCCATTCCGGTACGGGAATTGATCTCCAACACTCCCATTCCCTTTGCTGCAAAATATTCCACCCATTTTTTATTCCAGACAGGATCCGCCAGGTCGGATTTGTTCAATAAAATGATCCTGGACTTTCCCTTTCCCAGTTCATCAATGTCTGGATTTCTGCTGCTGATGGGAATTCTGGCATCTACCAGTTCAATGACCAGATCGATAAGTTTTATATTTTCCTGCATCATACGACGTGCTTTGGTCATATGACCGGGATACCATTGATAATTCATTCGTTTCCTCTTTCCTTTATTCCTGCATTCCTTTATTTGATAAATCCCATACCTTCTGTAGAAGATTTTAGGTGGAACCATGCCTTGCCCACAATATCATCCTCATCCACCGGACCGATATTGGCTGATCTGCTGTCTTCACTGTTATTCGGATTATCTCCGATGCAGAAATATTCTCCGCTTCCAAGAATCAGCTCATTCTCAGCAATACCGGCATCCAGTACCCTCTCTGTAACCCAGATACTCTGCTGACCGTTCACATACAGTGTTCCGTCTGCGATCCGTACTTTATCCCCCGGTCCTGCCACGACTCTCTTAATATAATAATGGGAATTCTCATTGCCATTGGGCAGAAATGCCACAACATCTCCTGCCTTGGGGGACGACAGGATATAGGTAAAACGGTCAATGTAGATCTGCTGTCCGTTCTCCAATGTCGGTTCCATGGACATACCCACCACTCTTGCCGACCTGCCGAGGAAGATCACTATAACTCCGGCGAGAAACACAGACAACGCAATGCCGAAGATCCAGCTGAATATCTCCCGCAAAAGTGCCTGACTGATCTTTTTCTTTTTTTTGTAAAAACTTAGTCCTTTATTTCTCAATGTTATGCCCTATCTTACTATCCAAGTTTACAAGTCACAGTGTACCATATCCGGGGTGTTTTTTCAAATATAAAAGGCAGCTGTTCTAAAACAGCTGCCCTCACCGGTCAATACAATTATTTTACTAATTCCTTAACCTTTGCCTTCTTACCAACACGATCTCTTAAGTAATTCAGCTTAGCGCGTCTTACTTTACCCTTTCTTACAACTTCGATCTTCTCTACATTGGGAGAGTGTAAAGGCCAGGTCTTCTCTACGCCGATTCCGTTAGAAGTCTTTCTAACAGTGAAAGTCTCTCTGTTGCTGCCGCCCTGTCTCTTCAGTACAACGCCCTCAAACACCTGGATTCTCTCACGGTTACCCTCTTTGATCTTGCCGTATACCTTAACGGTATCGCCAACTTCAAACTGGTCAACGGTCTCTTTTAACTGTTCTGCTTCGATCTCTTTGATAATGTTACTCATAATGAGCCTCCTTCATAAAATGGATGTTCTTAATACGCTTATTGGTAACAGAGGACCATCTCGTTTTCACAACATTCAGATTTTATCATAAGCCTGCATAAAAAGCAAGCTTTTTTTATCTGTACAGCCACCAGATCACAGTTTCCGACAGATTCAGCCCCAACCGTTCCTGCAGTTGTACGGACGCTTCATTTCCATTCACAATATGGGCGTAGGGTATCATCCCCTGTTCTCTCTGTTTGTTGATCAGATAACCTTCCAGGGATGCTGCAAGTCCTTGTCTGCGGTATGCATCCTCCACATACAGCATTCCCATGCTGCCGTCATTGTGACATCCTATAAAACCACAGAGTTTTCCTTCGATATAAATACCGAAGACATCTCCGGCTGCAATCCTCTCCCGAACATAAATCTCATCTCCCAGATGATAATGCTCCGCCACATAAGGGACCTCTTCCACTGTCAGCTGCCGGATGTCCTTATGCTTCACTGGAAGTGGTTCCCCTCTGGTATAGCACGCCTGGGAACATAGCATGCTGCCATGATACCCTAAAATCTCACTGACACGTTCATTCCACCGGTCTGTCACGGTCACGATACTATGCTCCGACACGGCTTTCGGAATCAGTGGCAGCATTTTCTCCAAATGCTCCTCATCCTCCGCATTCAGCATAGCATTGCCGATCTCCGGCAGATAGATCAGTACATTTTTCCCCTCCGCATAGAGAACTTCCCCCAGTCCTCTGGACAGTGTCTCCATCATATGAATAAAAATACGTTTCTTCGCGGAAAGTTTTTTGATGACCCGCTGTTTTTCCTGATATTTTGCATAGAGATCCGGACGGCGTTCTTCGGTGCGTCGCTCGGACTGTTCCCGGCGCCAGGCGTTTATTTTCTTATGATTTCCGGATAAAAGAACCTCCGGTACCTTCTTTCCATGCCAGTTCTCCGGGCGGGAATACTGGGGATATTCCAACAGATCGTTATGAAAGCTCTCTGTCTCGGCAGATTCGTCGTTATTAAGCACTCCGGGCACCAGTCGCGCCACAGCGTCCACCACGACCATGGCAGCCAGCTCTCCGCCGGTGAGAACATAATCTCCGATGGAGATATAATCGGTTACCACTTCCTCCAATACTCGCTCATCAATTCCTTCGTAATGTCCACAAAGTAATACCAGTTCCTCTTCCCCGGACAATTCCTTTGCCTTTTTCTGTGTAAAAGGCTCTCCCTGGGGAGTCAGATAGACACAGCGGATCTTTTTTTCTCCTGCTACCGACCGGTAAGCATCATAGACCGG
>ERZ780141.643-NODE-643-length-25250-cov-11.109188_pt1 | contig 25250 bp, 24 predicted proteins | sample MGYA00433080_ERZ780141 | MGnify/ENA primary metagenome ERZ780141 (study PRJEB29588, sample SAMEA2154047) | human gut metagenome | biome: human gut; feature: human-associated habitat; material: faeces | place: Denmark | collected 2008/2010 ... | reverse complement strand
AATTGAAAATAATGGTCAAAACATTTGGATATTAACATAGAAAGCGATTTGGGTTTAATGAAAAAACTATCCTCTATTTTGTTTTATTGCAAATAAAATAATTATAATCGCAATAAAGAAATATCTGAAGGTAAAAATACCAAAACAGTCTTCTGAGCATCAGATTGAAGTCTGGGGGTATTCCAGACGACGGCACATGGTTTTTCTCTCCAAAAATCAATGTCCTAATGATTGATTTGGGATATGCAAATACGGGAAGAGAGCGTACGTTATGGTTTCGTACGCTCTCTTCCCGTATTTGCGCTGCATGCGGCTGTGCCCTGATACACACAGGGGGCATGCCGGTTGTGAGAATCTTATTCTTTGTATGCCTCTGCCATTGAAGCCGCTATGATATCCTCTGAAGTGACTTCCTTTGGAGTGGCCTGGATGTCGGAGAAATCAAACTCGTCGGCCTCCTTCTTCTCTTTTACGACCACCTTCTTCTCCTCCACCTTGTCTGAATATACAAGGGCTGTGCCCTCGTCCTTCGCCTGAGGAATTATGAAGTCGGCCTTCTGCTCCGTATCGGGCACGGTGAGCACCGGTGCCTCTTCCATCTTGGTGCGGTTGCCCTTGGCGGTGAACACGGCGTCGATGAACTGCGGCTTGCGTTTCAGCTGCTGCAGCGTTATCTTGCTGGCAAGCTGCTGGCTCTCCTTCTTGGAATAGCCTTCGCCTACGCCGCCCTCAAGACCCTCTATGAGCACCTGGTATTTGAATATAGGACTGTTTTTGCCCTCGCGGCTCTGCTCCAGAAGCTTGAAGTCGAGTTTCACCTTGTTTTTCTGACACCATTCTATGAGCTTGCTCTTGAAGTTTATCTCCTTGTATGCCACCTTGTCGATGTTGATGAGCTGTGATAGTATGCGCTTCTCCATGAATCGCATGCAAGCCTCGTAGCCTCTGTCGAGATACATCGCTCCCACAAGGGCCTCAAACGCATTCCCACCCATGTAGCTGTTGTGGGAGGGAGTATGTTTGCCGAATTTTATCAGTTGGGTGATGCCCATCTCGGTGGCGAGACGGTTCAGAGTGTCGCGCTGTACTATCTTGCTGCGTGTGCTTGTGAGGAAGCCTTCGCGCTTTCCCTCGAAGTGGCGGTATACGATGTCGCCAACGATAGCGTCGAGGATAGCGTCGCCAAGGAATTCGAGGCGCTCATTGTTCAGTGACTTTCCTTTCTCGTTGCGCCTGGTCACACTCTTGTGCATCAGGGCGAGCTTGTAGAATTGTATCCTGTGTGGGTAGAAACCGAAGATTTCGTAAAGAGCCGCACGAAGCTCCTTGTCTTTGCTGAAAGGAAGCCTCATGCGGTCAATGAAATTATTAATCATCATACTTCTTGAAGATTACGCAAGCGTTATGTCCGCCGAAGCCGAACGTATTGCTGAGGGCAGCGCGTACGGTACGCTTCTGCGCCTTGTTGAAGGTAAAGTTCAAGTTGTAGTCGATGTTCTCGTCCTTGTCGTCCTCCTCGTGGTTGATAGTAGGAGGAATGATGTCGTTCTTGACAGCCAATACAGACACGAGGGCCTCAACGGCACCGGCAGCGCCGAGCAGGTGGCCAGTCATAGACTTGGTAGAGCTGATATTCAGCTTGTAAGCGTGCTCACCGAAGAGCTTCTGTATAGCCTTTACCTCTGAAACGTCGCCCACAGGTGTTGATGTGCCATGAACGTTGATATAGTCGATGTCCTCTGGTGTCATGCCAGCGTCCTTGAGAGCATTCTGCATCACGAGACATGCACCGAGACCCTCAGGATGAGAAGCGGTGATGTGGTATGCGTCGGCACTCATGCCCTCGCCCACCATCTCGGCGTAGATCTTGGCGCCACGCGCCTTGGCGTGCTCCAGTTCCTCAAGGATAAGGCATCCAGCACCTTCACCCATGATGAATCCGTCGCGGCTTGCGCTGAATGGACGTGAAGCGTGCTCCGGATCGTCGTTGCGTGTAGAAAGGGCGTGCATGGCGTTGAAACCGCCTACGCCACAAGCGCAGATGGCAGCCTCTGCTCCACCGGCAACGATAGCATCTGCCTTGCCAAGACGGATGAGGTTGAATGCGTCAGCCAGAGCGTTGGTTGAAGAAGCGCAGGCTGATGTAGTGGCATAGTTAGGTCCGTGGAAACCGTAGCGGATGGAAATCTGTCCGGCTGCGATGTCGGAAATCATCTTAGGGATGAAGAACGGGTTAAACTTCGGACCATTCTCCTGATGTGTGGCATAGTAGCCCACCTCGTCCTCGAATGTCTTGATACCGCCGATACCTACACCATAGACAACACCGATGCGGTTCTTGTCTACGCTCTCCAGATCCATCTTGCTGTCTTCAACAGCCTGTACTGCAGAAGCCATGGCGAGCTGAGCGTAGCGGTCCATCTTGCGAGCTTCCTTGCGGTCGATATAGTCGTTGACGTTGAATCCCTTCACCTCGCAAGCGAACTGTGTCTTGAACTGGGATGCGTCGAAATGTGTGATAGGAGCGGCTCCGCTTACGCCTTCGAGAAGGTTTTTCCAAGTTTCCTCAGGATTGTTTCCCACTGGTGTAACGGCACCGAGTCCTGTTACTACTACTCTTTTTAATTCCATATTTCAATTGTTTTATTTTTAAGGTTGACGAACGTCGGGATGACGAGAAGACAATTGGAAACTATATGACTGCTCGTTTTTCCGGCCAACACACAAAGCCGTTGACTCGCTATCTTAATGGTCATGAATTTATAGACATGAGACTTCTGCCCCGCAATTCGAAAACCCGTTGATTCACTGACATTTTGACTTTCAGATCAGCAAGCCCTATGACGGCATAAATTGCCTGTCCTTCCGCTTGCACCCACCAACTTGCCAACTTATCAACTTTAATAGAAAAAAAAGTGAAAGAAGTGAAGTGAGATCCATAGACCGGTCTCATCTCACTTCTTTCACCTTCGATTTATATCACTTCTGATAATTATTTTGCGTTCTCCTCGATGTAAGCGATAGCGTCGCCTACAGTAGCGATTGACTCAGACTTGTCATCTGGGATAGTGATGTTGAACTCCTTCTCAAACTCCATGATGAGCTCTACTGTATCGAGAGAGTCAGCACCGAGGTCTGTTGTGAAGCTTGCTTCTGGCTTAACCTCAGCCTCATCAACACCAAGTTTGTCTACGATGATAGCTCTTACTTTTGATTCAATTTCTGACATAATAGTTAATGTTTTTAAAGTGTTTAAATTATATTCAATTTCGTAAATCGGGTGCAAAGGAACGCATTTTTTATAACTTGTGCAAATAAATTCAACAAAAAAGCACTTTCTTTTGCACACAGAGGGTATAACTGTGCAGAAAATAGCGTGTTTTGTTACAATTTTTCTCTTCTTAAAGGATAATTTCCACGCAATTCCTCAAATTTCTCAGGAGCGTTTTTGAGTCGCCGGCTGTCTTCCAGAGGATTATAGAGTGCGAGTTTCGTGTCATCTTCACTGTCGCCAGCCTTGAAACCGTCTGGCAGAGAAGGCGGAAGGATATGCCATCGGTTCTCTATCCCGAAGTGGCGGCACAGGCCCTCAATCACCATATTGTCGGCGTTCGTCTTGCCGTCGGCGCTGTATCCGGCGATGTGGGGCGTACCTATATATACCTTATTTAATAATGCGAGGGAGATGTCGGGTTCTCCCTCCCATGTGTCGATGACGGCATCCTTCACCATCCCCTTGTCCAGGGCAGCGAGCAAGGCTCCGTTGTCTACCACACCGCCACGGCTCGTGTTTATTATCACCGGACACTTGGCAAGTCTGCCGAAGAAAGCCTCATCGGCAAGATGGAAAGTGGGATGGTTGCCGCCCTTAGTGAGTGGCACGTGGAAAGTTATGACGCTGCATTCTCTTTCTATCTGCCGCATGTCAACGAAATGTTCTGCCGTGCTGCCGCCGTCGCCAAGCGGTGGATCGCACACGAGCACCTTGAAGCCCATGGCGCGTGCCTCTGCCACCACCTTGCTGCCTACATGACCGTAGCCCACAACACCGACGATGTCTTTCTCTGGCGATATGCCCTTTTCGCGGCACAGCAGGATGAGGGTAGAACGCAGATATTGCGCCACGCTGCCGGAGTTGCATCCCGGACAGTTCATCCAGCTTATCCCTGCCTTCTGCATGTATTCTGTGTCAATGTGGTCGTAGCCGATGGTGGCGGTGGCGACGAACTGCACCTTGCTCCCCTGCAGCAGTTTCTCGTCGCAGCATGTCCTAGTTCTCACTATCAGTGCATCAGCGTCCTCAACGTCGCCGGCAGATATGTCGGCACCCTTCAAATAGGTAACGTCTGGGCTTATCTCACCAAGCGTCTCCCTAATATACGGAATCTTGTCGTCAACAATAATCTTCATGATTCATAAAACCTTTAATGTTGCCTTTATAACCTCGTGATGGGTTATTTATTGTGTTTTAGTTGGTCATATAAAATTATTTTATTAGATTTGCCACAAATTTAAACAACGTAAAGTCATGACATTCTCACAACTATGTAACAAGGTGTTCAATCTGGCTATCAACGACTACCATGTGAAAGACAATGTTGACACACAGATAAACAACCCGTACGACCGCGACTCCATTGAGAACCGCCTCTATCTGAAGTGCTGGATAGACACGGTGCAGTGGCATCTCGAGGACATCATCCGCGACCCGCACATCGACCCCGTAGAGGCTCTCAGCCTGAAGCGCCGCATCGACAGAAGCAACCAGGACCGCACGGACCTCGTGGAGCAGATTGACAGTTATTTCCGCATGATATACAATGACGTGAAGCCCTTGGCTGACGCCACCATCAATACGGAAAGTCCGGCATGGGCAGTTGACCGCCTCTCTATCCTCGCCCTCAAGATATACCACATGAAGGAGCAGGTGGACCGCAGCGACGCATCCGATGAGCATATCGACAAGTGCCAGAAGAAGCTCAACGTGCTGCTGGAGCAGCAGGTAGACCTCGGCACTGCCATAGACCAGCTTCTCGACGACATAAAGGCGGGAAGGAAATACATGAAGGTGTACAGACAGATGAAGATGTACAACGACCCTTCCACTAACCCTATCCTCTACGCAAACAAGAAATAAGGCGGGAGCCCACGCTCCGCAGCCTTCTGCACACGAATGAAAACCGACCATATACTGGTAATAAGATTCTCGGCTATGGGCGACGTCGCAATGACGGTCCCCGTAGTCTATTCACTGGCCAAGCAGTATCCTGACGTCAGGATTACGATGCTTAGCCAGAAATTCGCGCGCCCGTTCTTCAAGCACATGCCACACAACGTGGGGTTTATGGAAGCTGACCTCAAGAACGAGTACCATGGAGTGAAGGGGCTGAACGCCCTTTACCGCCGGCTGATGGCAAAGAACTTCACCGCCATCGCCGACCTGCACAGCGTGCTGCGGTCGAAATATCTGCGCATGAGGTTCAATATCGACCGTTTCAAAGTGGCACATATCGACAAGCATAGAGCCGGACGACGTGCCATCACGGCGATGGAGAACAAGCAGCTCGTGCAGCAGCCCACACCATTCAGCAACTATGCCGACGTATTCGCCCAGCTGGGCTATCCGGTGAAAGTGGAGTTTGAATCCATCTTTGCCGACGGCGGCAACGAACTCTCGCAGCTCTCCGAACCGTTCAACGTGAAGCCGGAGGAACAGCAGTGGATAGGAGTGGCACCGTTTGCCGCCCATAAAGGCAAGATATACCCTAAGGAGCAGATGGAAAAGACGCTGACCATCATCTCCGACCGCCATCCCGACGCAAGAATACTGATGTTCGGCGGCGGCAAGTCGGAAATGGACACCATGGCGGCATGGCGCGAGCGCAACCCCCGCCTGGAGATAGCGTCCCGTGTGCTCGGCGGAATAGACAAGGAACTGATACTGATGAGCCATCTCGACGTGATGCTCTCGATGGACAGTTCGAACATGCACCTCGCATCCCTCGTGGGCACACCGGTGGTAAGCGTATGGGGAGCTACCCATCCTTACGCCGGATTCATGGGCTGGGGACAGAGCGAGAGCAATGCCGTGATGATCGACATGCCGTGCAGACCGTGCAGCATCTACGGCAACAAGATATGCGCGAAGGGCGACTATCCTTGTCTGACCGGCATCACGCCGGAGCAGATTGCCGGACGGGTGGACATCGTTCTACTACAGGAGAAAAGAAAGTAAGTGACGGTGAAAAAATCACTAAACGTACCCGTTTTACGGAATTAACTAAAAAAACGCCAAAACCATCAGACCATCTGGTTTTTTGCTGTAATATTCTGACAAACAGTCAGTTGACTACCAACCGATTGTCAGCAAACTGTCTGGATGGTTTGAAGACGAGAGATAATTGTCAGGCGAAAGGGAATCAGATGAATGGAATTCGGACGACAGGAATTGCATAAGTCGGCAGAATCCTGCAAATAGGAATATGGATATTGCAGTATGAACTTATTGGACAACCGCTTGGCGTAAAATCTGCCCAGCTGGGGCAAGGTGCTTGCCCCAGTTGAGAAAGCTACTTGCCCCAGTTGGGCAAGCAGCGTGCCCGTTTTTGGTTCAATTATCATGGATGACAATGGATATATTGGAGTTGGCGTATAAGCCCTAATGACCGGCTTGGGATAAAATAAAGAAACAAAATAAGGGCTTCCCGTGGGGGAAGCCCTATTTTATTTCTTGGCAATCATGCCAAAAGCGTTGCTTTCTGAAAAAAATCAGTTCAGAGCCTCGTCGAGGTCAGCACCAGCCTTGAACTTGGCAACCTTCTTGGCTGCGATTGTAATCTTCTGCTTTGTTGCAGGGTTGATACCCTCGCGAGCTGGACGCTCGTTAACGCTGAATGTACCGAAACCGATCAAAGCCACCTTGTCACCTGCTACGAGAGCATCCTTTATTGCCGCTGTTGTAGCCTCAAGAGCCTTCTTTGCGTCAGCCTTTGTCAAACCAGCGCCTTCAGCGATTTTGTCTATAAGTTCTGTCTTGTTCATAATTGATGTTTTTTATTTGATTAATAAATTTGTCGTATATATGCGTAATACGCTGGCGAAGCAAGGTTTACGCAGGAAAATGTTTCGCAAATATAGCGCAATCCTTTTTAAATTCAAATAAAAATCAGGAAAAAGTTATGAATAAGATTAAAAAAAGTGTCTTATCCCCCTCTATAATAGCATTTCACGGATATTTTTAGTACTTTTGCCACCTGAATTAATCAAATAATGACGTTTTAATATTATGCGCAATATTCCTACGATAACGAAAAACCTGTTGATAATAAATGTGCTGATGTTCGCGGCATATTTCGTCTTCTCACGACTGAATATCGACCTCAACAGTCTGCTTGGACTGCATTTCTTCCTCGTGTCAGACTTCCACCTGTACCAGCTCGTGACATACATGTTCATGCACGCCGGTCTGTCGCACATCTTCTTCAACATGTTCGCCCTATGGATGTTCGGACGCATCGTGGAGACGGTGTGGGGACCGAAGCGTTTCCTCACCTACTATCTCACCTGCGGCATCGGAGCCGGTCTGATACAGATGGTGGCACAGTTCATCTCCTTCTATCTCACGATGAAGGGAGCATATCCGGAGTTCGGCATCGGCGACGTGATGACGGCGGTGCATGCCAACGAGTTCGCGCTCAACACATGGACCACAGTGGGTGCCTCCGGAGCGATATACGGCATACTGCTGGCTTTCGGAATGCTGTTTCCGGAGGAGAGGATATTCATATTCCCGCTACCCGTGCCCATCAAGGCAAAGTGGTTCGTTGCAATATATGCCGTGCTTGAACTTTCGCTCGGCCTCGGAATGCCAGGCGACAGCGTGGCACATTTCGCACACCTCGGCGGCATGCTCTTCGGCTATCTGCTCATCCGCTATTGGCAGCGCCATCCCAACGGTGGATACGGCGGCGGTTTCTATGGTGGCGGATATGGTTCGGGCTATGGCAGCACCGGCGGCAGAAGCATTGCCGACAAACTGAAAGATTTCTTCTCGCGCTTCAAGAAGCCGGGTCACGACAACTCTTCTTTCGGCGGAGGCAGCAGGGAAAGCGACTGGGACTACAACGCCCGCAAGAACAAGGAACAGGAGGAGATAGACCATATCCTCGACAAGATACGCAAGAGCGGATACGACAGTCTGAGCGAAAAGGAAAAGAGGAAACTCTTTGAAAACGGCAAGAAATAAGCGGATGGACAAAGTCAAGAAGTTCACTATGCACATGCTGGCGGCAGCGAGTGCCGTCACGGTATGCGTGATGTTGGCCGTGGGATACAGCTACAAGCTGAACCCCGTGGAGCACCCCCTCTTTGCCAATGTCGGACTTGTCTTCCCCATATTCCTGCTCATAAACGGCGGCTTCCTCGTATTGTTTCTGCTCACATGGAAGCGCCTCACGCTCATACCGTTAGCGGGATACGTATTGTGCTACATTCCGGCACATTTCTATTCACCACTCAACATGCTGCATTCCACTCCCGACGGCGCCATAAAGGTGATGTCGTACAACGTGTATATGTTCCACAACGGCGACTCGGCAAGCATACAGAAGATAGCCGACTACGTGAACGGCAGCGGCGCCTCCATAGTCTGCATGCAGGAGGCGGCGTTTTCTGATGTCATACGCGACGCCTTCAAGAAGGAATACGAATACATCGACACCATGCGCAACGGCGTGAACGGCGAGGTGCAGATAGTGCTGAGCAAATTCCCAATACTGTCGAAGACGCGCATCAACCCCGAACTCTCCGGCTGCATGTGCGGAGCCTACGAGGTGCTTATCGACGGCGACCGCACCACGGTGATAAACTGCCACTTCGAGACATCGGGCCTCACCCTGGAAGAGCGCAGCGAGTTCCGCAATATCGTGAAGGGAGACTGGGAGAACCGTTCCGTACGCCAGGACTCCAAGCGCATGATAGTGCGCCTGGGCGAAGCAGCCAAGCGCAGGGTGCCTCAGGTGGAAGGTGTCATCAGATATATAGAAAGCCGCAAGGGAGAACCTATCCTCCTCTTCGGCGACTTCAACGACACCCCCATCTCATATTGCCACCATCTGCTCGCCAGAACCCTCACCGACTGCTACGTGACGACAGCCAACGGTCCCGGCATATCCTATCACTACAACCGTATCTACGTGCGCATCGACAACGTGATGTGCTCCAACGACTGGCATCCCTACAACTTCACCGTAGACAGGAGCATCAATGTCTCCGACCACTATCCTCTGTGGGGATTTGTAAAGAAATCTCTGCATAATGATAAAAAAACACACTGACAGTTTAAGAAGTTTAAAAAAAATCAGTATCTTTGCACGCTATGTAGGGCTGTATTGTGCTTTCTCACACGGAAACCATCATGCCCCGACAGGAAACTTCACGTATCAAAGCCTCGGGGAGCCCCTGCGGAGTCCCGCTTCAGAGCAGCAAGGCAATGATGCAGGATATATCTGAAAAACTATAATTAAATCAATAAAAACAAAATGCAAAACAAAGGAATTGTAATTGTACTGGCAGTCTTGATGACCCTTGCAAGCATCTTCTATTTGTCTTTCTCCGTTGCCACAAACTATTATGACAGCGAGGCAGCAAAGATAAAAGATCCTATTGCTCAGCAGGATTACAAAGACTCAGTGAAGTACCTCGGCATTTATTCCTACCAGAGATGTCTCGAAACCCAGATCGGTCTGGGTCTTGACTTGAAGGGCGGTATGAATGTTATCTTGGAGATTTCCGTTCCGGACGTAGTGGAGACACTGGCTGACCACAAGACAGACGCTGCCTTCGTGAAGTCTATGGAACAGGCAAAGAAGGAGGAAGAGACAAGTCAGAGCGACTTCATCTCTCTCTTCATCAAGTATTATCGTCAGAACGCACCTGGCCACCGCCTGGCAGAAATCTTTGCCACACAGCAGCTCAAGGGACAGGTAAGCACCCAGAGCTCCGACAAGGAGGTGGAGAAGGCTCTCCGCTCACAGGTGCAGTCGGCTATCGACAACTCATACAACGTCGTTCGCAACCGTATCGACAAGTTTGGTGTCGTACAGCCTAACATCCAGAAGCTCGAAGGCCAGGAAGGCCGCATCATGGTGGAAATGCCTGGTGTTCGTGAGCCTGAGCGTGTGCGCAAGCTCCTCCAGGGTAGCGCAAACCTTGAATTCTGGGAGACATACAACAGCGAGGAAATCACTCCTTACCTGCGCCAGCTCGACCAGACAATGGCTAACGGCGGCGAGGTGAAGAAAGACACCGCTGCCACTGAGAAGAAGAACGACGCTGCCGAGAAGGCTGAGGTTGCCGAGAAGACTTCTCCTGCCAAGCTCAAGGTCAACGCCAACAAGAACAGCGCTGCCAAGGCTGCTGCAAGCTCTGAGAACGCACAGATGGCACAGGCAAAGAAGACAAATCCGCTTCTCGCAGTTCTGCAGCTCGCGCCACGGGGTTCTCTCAGCGTTGTTGGTTATGCCAACGTGCGCGACACTGCTGCCGTGAACAAGATTATCTATTCTGCTGCCGCAAAGCAGGTTCTGCCTTCTGACCTCAAGCTCCTTTGGGGTGCGAAGCCGGCTGACGGACTTTCTGTAAAGAACGTTTATGAGCTTTATGCACTGAAGGTTACACAGAGCAACGGCCACGCTCCTCTCGAGGGTGACGTGATCACCGACGCCAAGGATGAGTTCGACCAGATGAGCAACCGTCCAAGCGTAAGCATGTCGATGAACTCTGACGGTGCACGCCGCTGGGCTGAGATGACAAAGGCAAACATCAACAAGGCTATCGCCATCGTTCTCGACGGTGCCGTATATAGCGCACCTCGCGTAAACGATGAGATTTCAGGCGGTAACTCTCAGATTACAGGTAACTTCACCATTGAGGACACCAAGGACTTGGCAAACACTCTGAAGTCCGGACGTATGCCTGCTCCGGCACGTATCGTGCAGGAAGACGTGGTTGGTCCTACACTCGGTGCACAGTCAATCCAGCAGGGTCTCATCTCATTCGCCGTGGCGTTCATCCTCTTGATGCTCTACATGGTTCTCATGTATGACTTCATCCCTGGTATGATGGCAAACTTCGCTTTGCTCGTCAACCTCTTCTTCACACTCGGAATCCTGACGTCGTTCCAGGCGGCGCTTACGATGCCTGGTATCGCCGGTATCGTATTGACACTCGGTATGGCGGTCGACGCTAACGTGCTTATCTATGAACGTACGAAGGAGGAGCTTCGCAAGGGCAAGGCTCTGCGTGAGGCTATCAAGGCTGGTTACGGAAATGCCTTCTCGGCTATCTTCGACTCCAACCTCACCTCTATCATCACTGGTGTTATCCTGTTCGTATTCGGTACAGGTCCTGTACGTGGATTCGCCACTACTCTTATCATAGGTATCTGCTGCTCATTCTTCACCGCAGTATACCTCACACGCCTCGTTTACGAAAACCGCCTGGCTAAGGACAAGTGGCTGAAACAGAACTTCACCACACGTCTCTCCCGCAACTTCTTGCAGAACAACCACGTGGGCTTCATGAACATGTATAAGAAGACCTTCACAGTAGTTGGTATTCTCATTGTAGTATTCGTGGTTAGCTTCTTCGTTCGCGGCTTGAGCAAGAGCATCGACTTCACCGGTGGTCGCAACTACGTTGTGAAACTGGAGAAGGCCGTTGAGCCGGAGGATGTGTCAAGAGCTCTGCAGACCTCGTTCCCTAACAGTTCTGTAAGCGCATTGGCATTGGGTACTGACCACAAGACAATCCGTATCTCTACCAACTACAAGATAGAGTCTAACAGCCCTACAATCGACGACGAGGTAGAGGAAATCCTCTTCAAGGCGTTAAGCAAGGAGGGTATGGTAACCCAGAAGAGCGTAGAGGCTTTCAAGAATCCTGACGTGCGTGCCGGTGGTTCTATCATCAGCAGTGCAAAGGTAGGTCCGTCGGTGGCTAAGGATATCACATACGGTGCTATCATCAGCGTCATCTTCGCCCTCATCGCCATCTTCCTCTACATTCTGTTGCGTTTCCGCAACTTGGCATTCTCTCTCGGAGCCAGCGTTGCCCTCGCAATCGATACTGTAGTGGTATTGGGCTTCTACTCACTCCTGTGGAACGTCGTTCCTTTCTCTCTCGAGATCGACCAGACGTTCATCGGAGCTATCCTTACCGTTATCGGTTACTCTATCAACGATAAGGTGGTGGTATTCGACCGTATCCGCGAGAACCTCGGCCTCTACAAGAAGCGCGACTTCTTCACGATATTCAACAACTCTCTGAATGAGACACTGGCCCGTACCGTGAACACCTCTCTCACTACATTGATCGTGTTGCTCTGTATCTTCATCCTCGGTGGTGACAGTATCCGCAGCTTCGCGTTCGCAATGATTATCGGTGTGATATTCGGTACTCTCTCATCTATCTTCGTTGCTGCTCCTATTGCCTACATGACATTGAGCCGCCGCGACAAAGGTCAGCGTGGAGACAAGGCTATCGAAGAGATGGCATAACGGCATCTCTCTGAAATAAGAACCTATCAGCATCACCCATGATCCGGAAGGATTGTGGGTGATGTTTTTTTTTGAGAAATAATCAAGCCCGACCTCTTTGTCCGTTTTTTTCATTACCTTTGTATCATATAAGCTGAAAAGCAACATATTGAATATAATCACAATTCTAATACCATACCGCAACATGCACACAAACGCAAGGTTTAGATCAATAATCCGTAGGTACGGGATGCTTGTCATTCTGTTTCTCGCCGTTTCTCTCTGCTCATCGGCACAAGAGGAGGCTACATCACAGCAACACGCCTGGCAGGCGATTATAGGCGAAATGATGGACGACAGCGACGAGGATGTGGCGCAGTGGGAATCCATGTACGATGCGCTGTGCGACCTCGAACAGTCGCCGGTTGACATCAACCACGCCACCCGCGAGGACCTTGAGCGCATACCATTCCTCAGCGATGACGAGGTGGCTGACATCCTGGAATATATATACCGAAACCAGGAGATGAAAACCACAGCCGAACTCGCCATGATACGGTCTCTGACATTCACCAACCGACGGCTGTTGCCATACTTCATAGTGATAACTCCCGTGGAGAAGCGCAGCTCACTGACGCTCAAAAACATCATCAAATACGGTGAGAACATCCTCACCGCCACCGGCAACATTCCTCTCTACGAGCGGAAAGGTGACAAAAACGGGTATATGGGATATAAATACCGCCACAGCATTCGCTACGAATACCGCTATACCGACAATTTCAGACTGGGCATCGTGGGAGCGCAGGATGCCGGCGAACCGTTTTTCTCTGGCCGCAACAGCATGGGCTACGACTTCTATTCATATTATCTCTCTATAAGGAAACTCGGACGCCTCAAGGCTCTCACTCTCGGACGCTACAAGGTGAAGATGGGAATGGGATTGCTCGTGAACAATGATTTCTCGATAGGAAAGACCACCTCAATGGCTTCTTTCAACAAGACGGGGACTGCTATCCGTCCGCATTCCTCACGGTCATCCGGCAACTATATGCAGGGCGGTGCCGCCACGGTGAGGATTTCTCCATGTCTCGATCTCACTGCTTTCGTATCATACCGGTATATCGACGCCACGCTGAACAACGACGACGGTTCTATAGCCACGATACTGAAGACTGGATACCACCGCACGGAGACGGAGATGAAGAAGAAAAACAACGCTTCGCAGTTTGCCGCCGGAGCGAACCTCTCGTTCATGAAGTCGCATTTCGTTGGCGGCGTGTCGGCATACTACACGAGCCTCGACAAGCGCCTCAGCCCAAACACCAATTCGCTTTACCGCAGATATTATCCCCATGGCGAACGTTTCTATGGCATGAGCGTAGACTATGGCTACCGCAGCGGACTGTTCTCCTTCAGGGGAGAAACAGCAACGGGAAGCAGCCACGCATGGGCTACGATAAACACGATGTCATACCGCCTGGCGTCTAATTTCACCATGCGCCTCGTGCAGAGATATTATTCATACAAGTATTATTCGCTCTTCTCTCAAAGCTACAGCGACGGAGGAAGAGTGCAAAACGAAAGCGGAGTGTATGTGGGGGCTGACTGGAAGCCCTTTGGCGGTCTGCTGCTGAGCTATTACGCCGACGCAGCTTATTTCCCGTGGGCACGGTATCAGGCATCAACGGCATCACGTTCTTTCGACAACCTGTTTTCTGCCGTTTACACCACAGGACGCCTCACGCTGACAGGGCGCTACCGGCTGAAGAAACGGCAGAAAGACAATGCCGACAAGACTGCACTGATTTACAAGACAGACCAGCGTGCTCGCCTGGCGGCACTATACGATGGCGGCAGCTGGAGCATAAAGGCTCAGATAGACGGCACCACAACGGTGTTCAAAGAGCGCAGCAACGGATATATGGCTTCTCTCGGCGGTGGCACCACGGCAATACGCCGCTTCGCCATCTACGCCACATGCGGATATTTCCACACCGACGATTACTACAGCAGCATATACAGCTATGAACGCGGCATGCTTTATGATTTCTCCTTCCCGTCGTATTACGGCGAAGGAATCCGCTATGCGCTCATCGTGAAGTATATGCCCACCAAGCGTCTATACGTGATGGCAAAGGCTGGCACGACCGATTATTTCGACCGTTCGCAAGTGGGAACGGCACTGCAACAGGTGGATGCATCATCTCTCACCGACATACAGTTGCAGCTGCGTTGGAAATTCTGAAATAATTTGGAGTTCCACAGATTGGAATCAATACAATAGTCCGAAACTCCATAACGGGAGTATATCACCATTTGCATATTCCATATCATCCCTCACCACAAAAGCATTTTCAACATCCCTTATTTGGCGGTGGCTTTTCTTTGCTCCTCCAATCTCAAAAGTATATTTACCTATGGCGAAGTCTGATACCTTGGAAGATGTAACATCACATGCCAGACGGGTCTGGTTGTAAAAGAACGTTTCCCTGACATTACCGATGTTGGCATTCTCGCCAGATATGGCATATATCAGATTGGTGTTGTCAAGATAAACCTTTTCCACCTTTCCCAAGCCTCTCATTCCGCCTGTCTCATCGCGCAACTGACCTATCATACCTGCCTTTTCCATATATAGCAGATAAGTAGGGATATCATTTCTGCTCACCTTTATTTCATTTGCCAGACCTGTAGCCTCCGACTTGTAAGGCACATTACCGGCTATGATCGTCAGCATCCTACGTAATTTCTTACCCGTAGCTGGCGACATATTAGCAAACTGTGGTATGTCTACTTCCATAGTAAGGCGAACCACCTGTTGCAGTCTCTGCTGCACATAGCCTTCTTCTGCGAATGGATAATAGCCTTCACGCAAATACTTGTTGAACAATGGTATGGGATGGAGAATGCCTTCGATACGTGTATTGCCATCCAACACATCCTCAAGACTCCTGACTGGTGTCTTGATGCCATGAAACAATTCGAGGTATTCACGGAAAGACAGCCCCTGCATATCAAACAGTAATGCACGCCGACTCAAATCGGCTTCACCCTCAAGAATATCAAGTACTGAAGAACCAGTAAAGAATATATGCAGCTCTGGATGGGAATCATAAATCTGCTTCAATTCTCTCGACCAGCCGTCATATTTATGAACTTCGTCTATAAACAGCCATTTACCACCTTCTCTCACAAACTCGTCAGCTGTATCCACAAAGGTATGCGTGGTGAAATAACTGTGATCTGCCGATATGTAGAGAGTTTGTTGCTGATCTGCCTCTGCCATCTCCTTGATTCGCTGCAGTATCATTGTTGACTTACCGACACCACGCGGTCCCATCAACCCTACGAGCCTTGCCTCCCAAGGCAACTTCTCATACATATAGCGTTTGAAGTCCAAACTTACAAGACTTAACTGTTCGTTCATGAAGTTAACAAGTGTAATATCCATATCCGTATTATTTTTATACCGCCGAAGTTGGTTCCATAATAAAGTTTGCACTCTCCAAAGTGCATATAATACCACAATATGCACCTTCAAAGGTGCACTTAATTACAAGAAATGCACCTTCAAAGGTGCATATTGCGGATTCATCTGCACTTTCCAAGGTGCAAACATAAGATTTTAAAATGGGAAAAGCAAGAAAATCGGGAGAAATTGTTGTTCATCCCAACACGACACGCTCCACATCGATATCCTCGTTGAGGAAGAGCTGTGCTGACTCACGAAACTTCTCAGCACTCTCTGTGGTGAGATAATGGCAGGTGCCGTGCTTGGAGCAGCGCATATCCATCTCAGGATGACGCATGAGATAGTCTTTCAGACTGTTGGCGACATATTCGCCCTGCGGCACGATGCGCACACCACGCGGCACATACTTCAGAATCTTGTTCAGAAGCAGCGGATAATGGGTGCAGCCGAGGATGATGGAGTCTATCTGCGGGTCGCGTCGCATCAGATTGCCGATGCGCTTTTCCACGAAATAGTCGGCACCTGGACTGTCATATTCGTTGTTTTCTATCAGCGGCACCCACATGGGGCATGGCTCTCCCGTCACGGTGATGTCGGGATAGAGCTTGTGTATCTCCATCACATAGCTCTCGCTCTTGATGGTTCCGGCGGTAGCAACAATGCCCACGTGGCGCGACTGCGTGATGCTGCCGATACATTCCGCCGTGGGACGTATCACGCCGAGCACACGGCGGTTGGGGTCTATCTGCGGCAGGTCATTCTGCTGTATCGACCGCAAGGCTTTGGCGGAGGCGGTGTTGCAGGCGAGGATGACGAGATGGCATCCCATGCTGAACAGTTTCTCCACTGCCTCACGAGTGAACTGATATACGATGTCGAACGACCGTGGACCATACGGAGCACGGGCGTTGTCGCCGAGATAGAGATAGTCGTACTGCGGCAGCAGCTGACGCATCTGATGAAGGATGGTCAGTCCGCCATAGCCGGAATCGAACACTCCGATAGGACCTGTTTTACCTGTAGATTCAATCATAGTAGTATGATGTTTATATGATTGCAAACCATAGTTGTCACGCAATTGTTCCCAATCAGTCTTATGGACCGGTTGGGGATTATTTCAGTGCGTCAGCGATTATCACGCTGATGTCATCGCCCTTGGTACTGTCAACATACGGGCAGGCGTCGCCGTCGGTATTCAGCACGAAGGCATAGCCACGCTCCATACCGATTTTCTTTACCGTTGCATTGAGCTTACGCTTGAGAGGAGCGAAGGCATCGTTTTCTGCCTGAGAGAGCAGACGCTTGGCTTCCTCCTTGAACTTCAGGTTCTTCTGCAACAGTTCCTGCAGCTCTGCCTGACGCTTGTCGAGAATGGCTGGAGCGAGGGTGCGCTGGTTCTCGAGAAAGTCCTCATATTTGGCGTTGAACTCGTCTTCTGCCTTCTTCAGTTCGTTGTCATACTGGTTGCGCAGCTTGTTCACATTGGTGGCAGCCAGCTCATAGTCGGGCATCGACTTTAGGGCTTCGCCATAACTGAAATAAGCGAACTTGAAATCCTGTGCCTCAGCAGCAAAAGCGAAGATGGCAACGAAGAGAAATAAGAAAATTCTTTTCATAATCTGATAGGTGTTGTTGATTTAAAGCAGAATGTGTCAAAAGCAAGGAGCGTTATAAGGCGCAGTCCTCTACTTTTGACACACTCCGTATGTAATATCTCCACGGTGACTGCCGTCTCTGGCTTCAGACTTCCGTCATCCGCCTCATTCACTGTCCACCGTATTTGCGGTCTGTATTACTTCAGCTTGTTGAGCTCAGCCTTCACGTCAGCAGTAACGTCCTTGCTGAGAGTGTCGCTGATGTATGGAATACCGCTTGAGAGGTCCATGATGTAAACATAACCGCCAGCCTTGCCAACGTTCTTGATAGCGTTCTGGAGCTTTGTAACGATAGGCTGGAGCTTCTCGTTCTGGAGCTTCTGGATAGCCTGAGCGTTATCCTGCTGAGCCTGCTGGAACTTCTGGTAGAGGTCCTGCAGAGTAGCCTCTGTCTCCTTGCGCTTGGTATCGTTCATAGTAGCCTGAGTCTTGTCATACTCCTCAGCCTTCTTCTGGATTTCTGTCTGCATCTCCTTGAGCTGGTTGTCATAGACCTTTGCCTGACCCTCAACCTCAGCGCGTGCCTTAATGAACTCTGGCAGGCTCTCCATAACGGCCTGTGCGTTGACATGTCCGAACTTCTGTGCGAATGTTGCGATAGGAGCGAACAACATCAACATTAAAATCATTTTTTTCATTTTCGTTGTTTATTTGTTTTGTTATTAATATTATTCTTGTCTTTCCACGTTTTCTCTGTGCGGTGCAAATGTAATATGTTTTTTATTACCCACCAAATAATCCATCACCAAATCAGTTGGCTGAATATCCGAGCTTGGTAAGCACCTCATTGCTGATGTCCACCTTTGGCGAAGCGAAGATGATGCCGGTGTCTGAAGCACGGTCGAGCACGAGGGAATATCCGCGCAGCTCGCTGATGTCCTTCACGGCATTGTATATCTCCTCCTGTATAGGGGTCATCAGACTGGTGCGCTTCTTGAACAGTTCGCCTTCCGGTCCGAAATATTTCTTTTTCAGTTCGCTTGCCTCTTTCTCCTTGGCGAGGATGGCTTCCTGACGGGCTTTCTTCTGCTCCTGCGAAAGGAATACCGACTCGTTCTGATAGTTCTTGTAGAGCGTCTGCACCTCTGTGCCCATGGCGTCGACTTCTGCCTGCCATTTCTTTGCCACCTGAGAGAGCTGCTCGTTGGCACGCTCATAGGCAGGGATATTCTTGAGGATATACTCCATATCGACGAGAGCGAACTTCTGTGCGCTCATGCCCAATGCTGAAACCAGCATCACGGCGATAAACAATAGTTTCTTCATTGTGTTAATATTTTCTTTATCCATTATTTAGAACTCCTGACCGAGGATGAAGTGGAACTGCGATCCGCCTCTCTTATACGATGATCCGTTGAGCACCTTGTCGAAACCGTATGCCCAGTCGATACCCATCAGTCCCACCATCGGCAGATAGATACGCACACCGATACCGGCAGAGCGCTTCATGTCGAACGGGTTGAACTTCTTGGTGTCGCTCCAGGCGTTACCTGCCTCCACGAAGGTGAGCCCGTAGATTGTGGTGTTGCCGAGCAGGAACGGATAGCGAAGCTCCATGGTGAAGCGGTCGTAGGCATAGCTGTTGTATCCCACCGTACCGTTCTCGTATCCACGGAGTCCGATGGTCTCTTCTGCATAGCCTGAAGAGTATCCGCTCATACCGTCACCTCCCACATAGTATGTTTCGAACGGTGACTTCTTGTGCTTGTTGTATGATCCCAGAAGTCCCATCTCGGCGCGTGCCATGAGCACGAGACACTTCTGGCCATTGGTGAGGGCAGTGAAGGTACGTGCCTTGAACTTCCATTTGTGATACTCCACCCAACGGTATTTCTCCTGCTGCTCGTCCTTGTAGTTAGGCGACTGAGGGTCGGTGGCAAGGTTGGCATAGTCTTTCTTCTGGAACTTTGACCATGGCGGAGTGATTGTCACAGAAGCCTGGAACTCTGATCCACGACGTGGGAAGAGCTGGTTGTCGGTAGATGTTCTTGAGAGCGAGAGCGAGAAGTTGAGGTTGTTGCAGTTACCGTCTGTCACGATGAAGTACTGCCAGTTCTTCAACATATATCTCTGGAACGACACCTCTGCCGAGAGGGTGAAGTAGTCGTCAGGCCAACGCAGGCGCTTGCCCCATCCCACTGATATTCCGAACAGCTCCACATATTTGTCTGGGTCGAGATAGTTCTCGTAGTTATGGTTGTATGAGCTTCCGTATCCGTACAAGTTGTAGTAATAGTTGTTCATCAGCGCACTGCTGTAGTAGTTGCTGTTCACGTCGGTCTGCTTTGAGAAGTATGCACCGACGGTGAACTGTATCGGTCGCTTGCCTCCGAACCAGTTTGTGGAATATGAAGCGTTATACGACTGATAGTATGAACCGTTGGTCTGGGCGCCGAGCGAGAGTGTCTCTCCGTCGCCGATAGGCATGATGCCGCGGTGCTCACGGTTTTTGTTGAACAGGTTGCGCATCGAGAAGTTGTTGAGCTTCAGTCCTACACGACCGATCACACCGGTCTGTCCCCATCCGAGCGAGAACTCCACCTGGTCGTTTGACTTCTGCACGAGGTCGTAGGAGATGTCCACGGTTCCTGTTTCGTAGTTCGGCTTCACGTCTGGCTGTATCTGCTCCGGGTCGAAATGTCCCATCGATGCGAGCTCACGGGCAGAACGCTGCAGGGCATCCTTCGAGAAGAGGTCGCCTGGCTTTGTGCGGAGCTCACGGCGTATCACGTTCTCATAGAGTCTTGTGTTGCCGTTGATGCGCACTCTGCTGATATGCGCCTGCTGTCCCTCGAAGATTCTCATCTCCAGGTCGATGGAGTCGCCCACGATGTTCACCTCTGTCGGCTGCAGGTTATAGAAGAGGTATCCGTCGTTCCAGTAGTTGTTGCCCACGGCGTCCTCATCTTCGCTGAGTCGTTTGCCGAGCAGCTTCTGGTTATACACATCGCCCTTCTTCATGCCGAGCACACGGTTGAGATAGTCGGTAGTGAATACGGTGTTGCCCACCCATGTGATGTTGCGGATATAGTATTTCTTTCCTTCTGTGACTTTCAGATATATGTTCACATGCTTGGGGTCGTTTTCCCACACGCTGTCTTCCAGTATTGCGGCATCGCGGTATCCCAGCTCGTAGTATTTGTCGAGCAGCGCCTGCTTGCCTTCCTTATATCTCTCCGGCGTGAACTTGGTGGCTTTCAGGAAGCTCGACAGTTTGCCTGCCTCACGGATCTTGCCGAGGGCGCCCTTCGAGAAGAGTCCACCCTTTATCTTCTTGGTAGACAGTTGTTTGTTGCCATCGATGATGATGTTTCTCACCTTTATCTTCTCCTTCTTGTCCACATCAACATTGAGGATGACCTGGTTCTTGTTGGAGATGTCGTCAATCTGGGTTATCGTTATCTCGGCATTGTTGAAGCCCTTGTCCTTGAAGTATTTCTCGGCGAGGGTCTTCGCTCTGTCGAGCATGTTTGGAGTTATCTGGCTGCCTTTGAGCAGTCCGAGTTTCGTCTCCATGTCTTCTCTTTCCGATTTCTTCACTCCCGTGTAGTTGATTACCGACACACGCGGACGGGTGGCAAGATAGAAATGCAGGAATATCTTGTCGCCGATGATGGAGTCGGCGGCTACGGTGACCTTTGAGAAGAGTCCATGGCGCCAGTATCTTTTCACGGCGTCGGTGATTTCCTGTCCCGGCACAGATATCTCCTGTCCCACGGTGAGTCCTGAGATACCTGTCAGCATATAGTCTTCGTATCCGTCCACACCTGATACGGCGATGCCGGCGATGACGCAGTTGCGTGGTGATCCAGCGTATGTTATGTCTGGGTTTACGATCTTCTCCTGTGCACAGGCATCGGATGCCATTATCACCGCTGCTATGCACAACAGCACTTTCTTTAATAACTTATTCATCGTTGTTTATGTCGTATAATCTTTTGTCTTCTTGTTCTCCTGTTGCCTCAGTTTTTCTCCTGTTCCACCTGCTCCTCTGTCTTTCCGAAGCGTCGCTGCCTTGACTGGTAGCTGGCTATCGCCTTGTGAAGGTCTGCCTCGGCGAAGTCGGGCCAGTATGTGTCGCAGAAATAGAGTTCTGAATATGCTATCTGCCATAGCAGGTAGTTTGATATGCGCAGCTCTCCTCCGGTGCGTATCAGCAGGTCGGGGTCTGGCATGAAACTGGTGACGAGATGCTTGCTGATGAAGTCCTCGTTGATGTCGTCGGCCTTGGCTTTTCCTTCTGCCACGAGCGTTGATATCTCCTTCACCGCCTTCGTTATCTCCCATCTTGACGAGTAGCTGAGGGCTATGACCATTGTCATTGCCTTGTTGTCGGCGGTATGGTCTATGGTCTCCTGCAGTTTCTTCTGCACCTCCTCCGGCAGACGGTCGATGTCGCCGATCACCTGAAAGCGCACGTCGTTCTTCATGAACAGCTCGTCTTCCAGTGCCGTGAGCACGAGTCCCATGAGGGCTGCCACCTCGTCGGCAGGTCTGTTCCAGTTTTCTGTGGAGAATGTGTATAGCGTGAGGTATTTCACTCCGAGTCTCGTACACTCCGATGTTATTCTCCTCACCGATTCCACTCCGGCCTGATGTCCGTAGCTTCTCTCCTTTCCTCTTTCCGTAGCCCACCGTCCGTTACCATCCATGATGATGGCGATATGCTGCGGTATGCGCTCCATATCCAGGGGTATAATGTTCTGGTTGTCAGTCATATTTGTCACTGTTGCAAGTTCTACATTTCTGCATGAAGCTGTATGTCAGCGTCAGCTGCAGAGCCGAGTAGCAGTCGGTGTTTTTAAACAGTCCGCTACTCTTTATCATATAGGGGTCCTTCACTCCGTCAAGCTCATCGCTGAGGGAGAAATGGATTGCCCATTCCAGTCCGAGGTTCACCCGCTTTCCCAACTTGTATTTCACTCCCACTCCGAGCGGGAAGTTTCCGGTGAAGACGCTCTTGTCGCTTGTCTTCACGTATGTGGCTCCAAGACCGAGAAACACGAATGGCGTTAGCTTCTGCGCCCCTCTGTAGTCACGTCCCGTGCCATAGGGCCAGAAGTTGTATTCGTATGTCAGCGAGAGGTCCATCAGCGTGTTGCTGAAGCTGTATTTCTCCTGCTGATAGTCGGGATAGTATGTCTTCTCCCCGTCGGAGTCGCCTTTCAGCTTGCCGTAGAGGAGATTGAGTTTCAGTCCCATATATGGATTGAACACGCGGCGCAACACGAGGGATGCTCCGGGCTGTGCGTTCTTTGCCACGCTCCCGTTGAAGTCGCCCTCATAGCTCACCAGTCCCACACCGGCTCCTATCTCCATCTTATACATGTCGTCTTCCTGTGCCTGCATCGTCAGCGGCAGCAGGAGGAGCAGGAGAAGCAAAGCCCATCCTCGTTCCGCGAGCCTCATCACTCCTGCAGAGCGTGCTTCACGGGGCGCAGCATATAGGATATTCTGGATATGCGATGTTGTCATTTTATATGTTTTCTGCCTTCTGGGGCTGTATGTTCTTTACACCTTATTATATATTAGGCATGGCGTTCGGCAAACCGGCCTTTCGCCGGCTGGCGGATACCATATCCGCCCATGCTCTGTGCATTTCTAAAACGGTCACTCGCTGAAAGCCGTCTGTTCGGTCTTCCATCCGAGGCGGTTGATGCGCATTTTCCACACCTGTGCCGTAGAGGTACTGATTATCCACACGTTGTTGTATTTGTCTGTCGTCATGCTCAGCGTGTTGGGGTCCACGTCCTTCGGCATGTCGGCTGGCAGTGTGAAGAGTGTGCTCTTATGCCATGTCAGGCCCTGGTCTTTGCTGAAATAGAGCTGCGCGTATGGCTGTGCGGTGCTGCCGCCGAGTCCTGCGCCTCCGATGGCATAGAGTCTGCCGTCGTATCTCACCACTGATAGTCCTGCCATATTAGGCAGTTCCTTCTTGTAGTTTCCCTCATATAGCGACCACGAGTATGAGTCCTGTTCCTCGCTGTAGTCTTCAATCTTTCCCCACACCACGGCGGCGGTGTCTGCCTTGGCGGAATTTCCCACCATCACGAGTCGGTCCACGCCTTTATTCGTCGTCGAAGGCATGGTGCAGAAGCTGATGCTTCCGGTAGGCAGCAGGTTCTTGTCGCCGTCGAGTGCCACGTCGGTCCACACCTCGCCGTCTTTCGACGATGCCATACCGTTCTGTGTGATGGCATAGAGTTTTGTTGCTGACGCTCCCACGAGCTGCTTCAGGTTTTCCACTCCCTGTACATTCACGTTCTGCCATTCAGCTCCGTCTTTCGACTTGAACATAATGCCGTTGGTGAGCATATATATCCATCCGTCGAGTGTCGCCACATTCTTGTAGGCATCCGGCGAGAACACGGTATTCACGTTGGGCGTCACCGTGTTCCAACGGCTGTTGTCGTTGATTCCCTTGCGCATTACGAACGAGGTGGCTCCGTCGTTGACCATCGCAAACACGTTTTCGCCCATGGCGAAAATCTTCACTCCCTTGTATTTGCCGAGGTCTGGAAGGATGTTCGACACATCTTCTCTCTGCCACTCAAAGGAGTCTGCGAGCTCTTTGTGTACGCGGATTTCCACGTTATAGTCTCTGTATGACTGTCCGTCGGTGGAATACACCCTGAACACTCTCTTGTCTTTGAAGTCGATGGAATCGTTTCCGGTGAAATAATCGAGGGTGTCGCTTGCCATTCTCTTTACATACACCACTCCGGAATTCTTGCTCGCCAACGAGCATACAACCTTGCTCACGGCGGTACCTGCCGGCAGCGAGTCGGCATTGTATATCTCACGCTTCAGCTGGTCGATGGTGAACTTGTATTTGCTTCCGTCTACCGTTGTCGTGCTGTCGGTACCGTCGACGGTGGATTTCAATGCCTCACCTTTGTTGTTGAGGTATGTCCTCGTCAGCGTTCCAACGGAAAACGAGGTGAGGGCGGCATCGCCGTAATATGTAATTTTAATGCTGTCATCTTCGTCGTTGAGACATGAAGCGAGCATCATGACTCCTGCCAGAAGCAGCGTGATCGGGAATAAGTTTCGTTTCATAAGAATCTTTTAGTGTAATTTAGCTGCAAATGTAGTCAGAATAATCGGAAAATCTACCTTATATAATGCTTTATTATATAAAATAACCGTTTTATTGAGTTTTTTTAGTCAATCGACGCACGATTCTTATGACACAAGCCGACTTTTACAGGTCTTTTAACCCAAATCGGCAATCTGAACTTGCTGGGAATTTGATTAGCACCTGATATCCGTTAATCCGTAAACAGCTGATCTCAGTGTATGATTAAAGAAAAAAACCTGGATAAACCACAAGGGTGATGAAGTCCAATCTTAACTCAATACCAATACCAACTACTCTTAATATTGCCATCAGCCCCCACCTAACATCCCCCGAAGGATAACCCATTGACCTTCACCAAGGACAACCCATCCTGACCTTCACCAAGACAACCCATCCTGACCTTCACCAAGACAACCCATCCTGACCTTCACCAAGACAACCCATCCTAACCTTCACCAAGACAACCCATCCTGACCTTCACCAAGACAACCCATCCTGACCTT
>ERZ780141.640-NODE-640-length-25326-cov-6.320051_pt1 | contig 25326 bp, 19 predicted proteins | sample MGYA00433080_ERZ780141 | MGnify/ENA primary metagenome ERZ780141 (study PRJEB29588, sample SAMEA2154047) | human gut metagenome | biome: human gut; feature: human-associated habitat; material: faeces | place: Denmark | collected 2008/2010 ... | reverse complement strand
CGTCCCTACCAGTTGCAGTTATCCACCGAGGAATGCGATACCACCAGCAGAGCGGTGAAACCGCTCGTCTATGGGTAACCGCTTGCTAGGGAGCGCAGCGAGTCTGCAGGCGGAGAGCCCAATCTGCGGAATCTGCGTGAGATTTTATACCCACCACACTTACAGATGAAAAAGGTGCCGTAATTTCACCACAATGTGAAACTACGGCACCTTCTCCGCTTAATCAAAAAATACGCGCTTCTCCCCACTCGGTCGCTTCCGACCAAAGAGAGGATTAGAAGTTCTTACTGATTCCTTCTGCGATTTGCTGCATTTCCTCGGCAGGAAGCGACAACTTCTCCTTAAAGAAATTCATATCGCTTTCTTTGTTGATAGGCACCAAATGCACGTGTGCATGAGGCACTTCAAGACCGAGCACCGCTTCACCGACCTTCACACAAGGCAAGGTCTTCTTAACGGCAGCAGCCACACGCTTCACAAACAGCATCAATGATGTGTACTCCTCGTCGCTGAGGTCGAACAGATAGTCCACCTCGTGCTTTGGTATGCACAACACGTGGCCCTTAGCCACTGGATTGATGTCGAGGAAGGCGAAATTGTTTTCGTCTTCAGCAACCTTATAGCAAGGAATTTCACCTGCAATGATTCTACTGAATATCGAAGCCATATTGCAATAAATTTATATTATTCGAGAGAAATTTCAAGAATTTCAAATTGCATAGTGCCAGCAGGAACCTTCACGTCTACCACGTCGCCCACCTTATGGCCCATAAGACCCTTAGCGATAGGAGTAGCCGAAGAAATCTTCATTTCCTTAAGGTTTGCTTCGCTCTCAGATACGATAGTATATTTCAGCACCATGCCGTTTTTAACGTTCTTAATCTTTACAGTAGACAACAAAGACACAGCATCGGTGTTAAGCTTGCTTTCGTCGATGATACGAGCATTTGCCACGATATCCTTGAGTTGAGCAATCTTCATTTCAAGCATGCCTTGAGCTTCTTTAGCTGCGTCATATTCTGCATTTTCAGAAAGGTCACCCTTATCGCGAGCCTCTGCGATAGCCGCAGTGACTTCAGGACGCTTAACGTTCTCAAGATAAGCGATCTCTTCCATTTTTTTCTTGTAACCTTCTTTGGTCATATAGCTAATAGCCATATCAATTTCGTGTTTTTATAAAGTTAGTAAAAAAGAAAGAATCTCCACCTTGCGTTCGGTGAGAGACCCCATCCCGGTTATTTGTTCTATTTTATTTTCAGCAAAGGTAGCCACAAAAACTATGAAAAGCAAACTTTTCACAACTTTTATATTTTCAGCCACATATCACAAATGCAAGTGCTTGCGCATAAGCACAAAACCCATGATTATAGCCACCGCTGCGAGAGCCACAGCCACGGCATATTGCCCGCACTCAACCATTGCCGCGCAAGCCACGCTCAGAGCCACCGAGGCTGCCATATTGCCCCACACGCTGCGGTGAAGGCGCATCTTGTATTTCCCGAAAATCACCGCCGCCACAATCACGTTGTAGATCACATACCACAGCACAAACGAGAAGCCAAGTCCAGCCAACCCGTAGCGGCTATAGCCTATCACATTCAAGGCAAATCCCACCGCCACGCTGAGCGATTCGGTGACGATATATGCCTTGCCATCGCCCTTTGCAAGGATGACAAACGAAATGCACCACGATATGGCGCGCAGCACCATACCCACAAGCATCCACGTGAGGCAGGTGAACACCACCTCAAATTGCGGCGTGTAGAGCAGATGCACCACCACTTGGCGAAGCAGAATCATCACCATCACCATAGGTGTGAGCACGGCAAGCGTGATATTGATTTCCTGCGACGTAAATAAGCCTAATCTCAGTCGGCTGGTAGCCACACGGCTCAGACGCGGATAATACTCCATACCGAGCGCCGCAAGCACGAGCCCCACATATTTGTTTGCCAGCGTATAGCTGGCTTGATAATAGCCCACCAGTTCTTCGCCGCCCTGCCAGTTGAGATACGCCACAAAGGCATAATTGCTCACCAGCGCAAGCAGTGCTCCCACGGTCATAAATATGCCTAAGCGCACAAAGGCTCCGCCTTGCGCCATAACCTCGCGATTGGTGAGCGGCGCACGTGGATACTCCCGATTGCGATAGACAAAGGCGAATAACGCCGAACACACGGCACACACTATCACCGATAGCAACACACTATCCACTCGCAGAAAGTAAAACAGCGGCACCGAGATAACCAAGCCTGCCACCGTGCCACTCGCCGTGGCTTTGGCAAGCCTTGCGAGCATAGATGTTCCTTGCAATATGGCTTGCTCGCCATTGCTGAGCGACATCACAAACACTGCCACCGACAGCGCCACAAAGCCAAATACGTGCCGATCGTCGCCAAACGAGATGCGACTAAGCAACGGAGCAAACGCCATGGTGAGCAAAGCGCCAGCCACACCCAGCCACAGCGACCACCGGCGCACCACCGTCACTACGCGCGAAATGGCGGCTCTATCGCCCATCGACACATCAGCCGATATGTCGCGCACGCTGCTGCTGCGAACACCCAGATTGGTGGCCGTATTTATCATATCAAGCGCACTATTCCAAATGGCGAATAGACCGATGCCCGCCGGGCCAATCCACATCGCCACAAGCTTGCACCTCACCACGCTGCAAAGGATGTTCAGCGCCTGTACGCCGCTAAACAAACCCATCGCTTTCACCACAACGCGTGACAAATAAGTGCGCTTTTCTGCCATTTATAATGTTATTTTATACTGATTATACACAATTGCTCTGCCGCCCATGCCACATTTTTGCAGCACAAGGCCCTCGTTGAGATAACGTCCGCCATCTTCATTTGATATTCCGAAATCGAGATAGCGCATTCCGGCACACTCCTTGTCGATAATGTGCCTATAGACAGCCGGAAGCACTCGCATATTCCAGCCATCGTGCGTAGCGGCGGTGTATTGCGAATGCGCCACCGCACCGATGTAGAACATCACCACGCCACCAAGCAGCACGCCGTCTTTCTGGGCAGTGAAGAGTCGTATGTTTTTCGGGAACGAGGCACGCAAGCGCAAAATCTCGTCGAGCGAATGCACCGGAGTAGTGTCGTATCGCTCTTTGAGCAGATTGGTCAACACCTGCCAATAGCCAGCGAAATCGGAGCTCTCGCCTATCACAACGCCATTGCGACAAGCCACCGACACCGACGATTTGGCACCAGTATTGAAGTGCAACGGACAAGCGAGGTCGATAGTGGTTGACACATTCGTCACCACCGTCTGTGCGCCGCAGCGAAACAGCGCATAAAGGTCTTCCTCGGCAGGATAGCTATGATAGATGTACGGCATAGGGCGATACATCAACTCCTTCACGCCGTCGGCACGCATAGCATCGAGCGCAGCATCCATCACCTCGAGCATATCCACCACGTTGAATTTTCGCAGCGGCATCACCCACCCTCCGTAGGTAAGCCCCAGATGAGAATACACCACGCCAGCAATACGGTTTGCCGGCAACACGGTCAGCAACTTATCGTCGCGGTATGCCATAAGCGAATAGTCGGAGAAACGGTCGCTGTGGTAGTCCATAAACGCACGTTCAAAGAGGAAAGACGAATTTTTAGCACTACGCACAAATTCATCCCACTCACTCTGCTTCTCGCTATTATATCTTTCAATTCTTATCATCACTAACCATTGATTTTATCGGCGAAGCCACTGCTCAGGATTGAGCTTAGCTCGCTCTTTGCGCACCTCAAAGTGCAGTATTGTGCGGTTGCCGTCCTCACGGTCAGAGAAAATCTTACCGATATTCTGATTTGGCTTTACGGTTTCGCCAGTACGCACATATATTTCCGACAGATTGACGTAGATGGTGAGATAAGCACCATGGCGCACCATCACCACCGTATTATAGCCGTCCTGACGGAATATTGCCGACACCTTGCCGGTGAATACGGCTCTTGCCACAGCACCCGGCGAGGTCTCAATGTCGATACCGCCATTCTCTGTCATCACATATTTCAATTCGGGGTGTCGCTGCACACCGAAGTGGCGCACCACCTTGAAGTTTCCAGTAACAGGATAAGGCAATCGTCCCTTGTTGCTCTCAAAACTGCCGCCGAGAGCCACTTCCTTACCCGTGAGCGGAGTCGGTTTTGATGGCTTTGTCTCAGGCTTTGCCTTGGGCTCAGCCTTTTGATCGGCTTGCTTACCGTCTTTTTTCTTGCCCGAGCCCACCTTGCTTGCAGCCTCGCGGCGCTGGCGCTCCTCTGCCTCGCGACGAGCCTTCTCTGCAGCCAGTCGCTCTTGCTCAATCAGGCGATCGAGTTCACGATCCAAAGCGGCAGCCTTACGCTGCTTCTCAGCCAACACCGTGCGCAGGGCACTACCCTCGGCACGCAACTTAGCCACCACACCCGCCTGCTGTTGCTTTTTCTGCTCCAGCGTGAGTTTTGCGAGGTTTTGATCCTTCAAGGTGTTGCTCTTAGCCGTAGCAAGGGCATTAATGCGATTGCGGCTGTTCTCAAGGCGCTGCTGCATATCATCAATCTCTTGCGACTGACGCTTGCGCCATGCCGAGAACTCACGCAGATAGCGCATGCGGCGCAATGCCTGATGAAACGACTCAGCCTGAAACAAAAACTGCAGTTTGTCGAGCGACTTGCTATGAGCATGTATTCGCCTAATGGCTTTGCCATACTCGTTGCGCAGGCGCTGCAGTTCGGCTTCGTTGGCAGCGATGCTGTCGTTTACGCTCTGCAACTCCTTGTTGATGTCGCCCAGTTGCTTTGTCAAGGCATCAATCGAGCGTTGCTGCTCGCCAATCTCAGCCGTAATCAGGTTGAGTTGGTTGAGCTGATTGACCGTCTTAGCCTTGTTATCCTTAATTTTCTTATTGGTCTCAGTGATTTCGCGTTGCGTGGTGGCCTTCTGTTGCTTGATGGTCTTGGCACTACGTTTCTGCGCGCAAGCCACGCCTGCACACATCATCACCGCCAACAGCACCATCAATATTCTCCTTGCTACCCTAAGCATACCACGCATATTATCTTATAGTTCCTCCAAGAGCCTTGATTATTGCCGAACCCGACGATTGTGTATAGCCATTAGGAATCTCCACTTCATCGTTGAAGTCGGTATTCCATGTCATTGACTTAATGGTCATATCAAGCGACAACGACTTTCCGCTGATTTCGGTGTCGACACTTGTGCGTGTAGCCACCTTGCCAGCCAACGAAGTCTCAACATCACCATACTTCACGCTATAGATTGATGAGCCGCCCATTGGAGCCACATCGAGGCTAACAACATTTTTCTGCTCATCGAAAGCATATTGGTAAGAGAAGCCCTCATATTGGTTTTTCGGCTTGATATAAGCCATTGCGCCCTCGCGCTGAAGCTCAACCTTATCAGCCATCGAAGCACAGAATGTGCCTTCGCCCAAAATGTGAGGACGGCCAAGCAAAATGTCTTGCAGGGTCAACACGTCTACAGGCACACCGCTTGTGAGCAGCGAAGCCTTTTCCTTGACGTAAACCTTGTGTATGCGATCGATAATCACAATCTCATCGTCAACGATATACATTTTACCAACCTCTATGCCCAAAAACGGACGGATAGAGAATGATATTGAGCGGCCTTTCACCATCTTCATCTGCATAGACGAACTCATAGATTTGCCGCCACCAATAGCGATTGACACTTTGCCGCTGGTAACAAGCGACTTCCAATCGCCATATTGAGCATATTCCGAAGCAGCGGTCTTGGTAAACGATGTCTGACCATTGCCGCCATTTGCCGCATTGCGTGTCGACGAACAACTGGCACATACGGCTATCATCACGAGTGCCACAAGGCACATTCCAATAAATTTCCTCATCACTCTATATTCAATTAATTACTTAAAAAAGTATGTCTTGTATTTCACCTTCTTCTTGAGCATCTCGTTGTCGGGCTGAAGTTTCAGAGCTTGCTCCCACTGCGCGAGAGCCGCTTCTGGTTCGCCGTTCATAAAGAGTATGTCGCCATAATGCTCATACAACACCGATGTAGCCTTCTCGCCCTCAATCTTCAATGCCTTTTCGATATACTCAAGAGCAGTCTTATATTCTTTCTTCTTGAACATTATCCAAGCGTAGGTGTCGAGATAACTCGTGTTCTCTGGGTCATCCGTCACTGTGTGGAAACTCAATTTCTCAGCCTTATCCAAATCTTGGTTGCGCTCAACAAGCACATAGGCGTAATTGTTCATAATCGGCACATTGCCAGGATTGATTTCAAGCGATTGCTCATACTTTTCGATGGCGGCCACAGTGTCGCACTTCATCAGCAGCACATCGGCAATTCCGCCCACCATGTCAGATTGCGTCTCATAGTCGGTGGAATCTACCATCTCTAAGACCTTGTTGTATAGGTCAATCGACTTGTCGTATTCCTTCAGTTGCGCATAAGCAGGAGCGATATATCTATATAGCTCCACATCCTTAGGATTATATTTGATGGCGTTTTCGCCGGCCTTCACAGCCTCGCCATAGTTTTCGGTCATCAAGTAGCAGCCCATGAGCATACGCCAATTGCTTGAACTTGTAGGGTCGGCATCGAGCGCATAACTCAATTGCTCGCCAGCCGCCTTATAGTCTTCCTTAGCCCACAAGTAGTGGCTATAAAGCTCATGTATCTGCTTCTCATGAGGGTGTTCCTCAATGAGCACACGAAACAGAGTGTCGGCACGCTCCGAAGAGTCTTTGCTTTGCACCAAATCGCGCGAATAATCAAATAGCACCCCAAGTTTGCTTTCCACATTAAGATTCTTGCTTATCAAGGCGTTATAGATTTGCTTATCATAGTTGACGGTGTCGCCAATGCTATTGTAGAATTGGGCGCGAGCCAAGAAAATGCCGCCGTTATCAGGATCAAAACGCTGCGCATTGTCGATATATGCCAGCGCGCTGTCGCGCATATCATAGGTGGCATACAAGCGGCTCATCAGCAAATTGTATTGCACATTCTCAGGAACAGTGGCAAGCAGCGATTTGCACTCGGCGATAGCATTCAGCGAGTCGTGCATAGCCATATACACATTGATTTTGCGCGTAGTGATGGTAGCCACCTTGCCCTGCGTAGCCTCTATGGAATCATAGGTCTCAAGGGCATTCTTAAAATCGCCCGTAGCGCCATATGCCTCGGCAAGCGAGAACTTCACATCGGTTTTGTCAGGAAACAATTCCGACAACTTTTTCCACACCTCAAGCGCCTCCTGATCGTGCTTGCTAAGCGCAGCCGCCATACGCCCGTAGGTGTATGATTCTATATAGTCCTCGGGGTGCTCAAGGTAGTGCTGACGCATAAGCGCCAATGCCTTGTCGCGCTGTTCCTCGGTGGTGTTGTTCATCGCCATGGTCATATAGCCGATATAAAACGACGTCACCGTGTTGGTGGGATCGATTTTATGAGCGTGGCGCAACAACTCGTAGTAAGCCGGGTAATTGTCCAACGAACGTTGGCGCTCGGCTTCAAGAAACACATATTCAGCCTTGCGTCTGTCAGCGTCGCTCACCTCAACATTGCGCATATCTGAGAGCGCAACGCTTGATTGCGACTTATTGCCAGCCACAAGCGGTGCTATCACGCTCAGAATGGCGATTAGCAAAAAGAATTTGTTATTTGATGTATTTAATCTCATTTTCATTGTGTGCTTACGACAAACACCTTATCAATATCATTTCACGCCAGTGTGACCAAAGCCGCCAGCACCCCGCTCGGTATCCTGAAGCTCAGTCACGGCTTCCCATTCCACCTTAGTGTAGTTCGACACCACCATTTGGCAGATACGCTCGCCATTTTCTATCACAAATGGAGTATCAGAGAGATTTATCAGAATCACCCCTATCTCGCCGCGATAGTCGGCATCGATAGTGCCTGGAGTATTCAGCACTGTTACGCCCTTTTTCAGTGCGAGTCCGCTGCGAGGACGTATCTGGCACTCATAGCCATGAGGCAACTCGATGCTCACACCTGTAGGCACAAGCACACGCTGCAGCGGTTGCAGCGTGATAGGCTCTTCAAGCCATGCTCTGAGGTCCATACCGGCACTTTCACTTGTGCCATAGGCTGGCAATGGGTTGTTTGACTTGTTTATGATTTTTACTTTGACTTGTTCCATTTTACTTCAGTTTTTAATATCTTGCGAAAATAATGAAAACTCCGCAATTCCCAGCTAATAATTATCATAAATTATCATAATCTTCACCACCTCACTAAAGGTTTATCACCTGCAGGTCGTCGGGCACTATGATATTACCACAAAAATGCTGCGCAGCCTCTGCGACATAGGTTGTTGCGCGAGTGGCAAGGCTGCGATCTTCGGTGTGATATAGAATAAGGTTTTTGGCTCTCAAGGCGGCAGCGTCGCGACCGGCATCGATGGCTGTGCTGTGATGCTTCTCATACGGCTTAAACACATCGCGTTGCGAGTAGAGGCAAAACGCCTCGCTCATCAGCCAATCGCTATCGTATGCGATGTCGCCCGAAGCCTCGTTGTATGGCTCATCGCCCAAGCACACCAGTTTGCGGCCATCAGGCAAAATCACCTTCAGCCCATATTGCTTAGTCTTGGTGGAACCGATATCAAACGTCGTGAAGTCGCAGCCAACGGCCTGCCACTGCTCGCCATCCTCCACCACCTTGAATATCAACTTACTGCCCACAAACTTATAGAAGCGTTCCGGTATTGACATTCGGCAAAACGTGTCGAGCATGTGAATAGACTCATCGTGGCCATAGAGTGTGAAAGTGCCATCATACTCACCGGCATACACCATCTGCGCTATCTTGCGCACTATCCATATCATGCCCAGAATGTGGTCGGTGTGCCCGTGTGTGAGAAAGGCGTAATGGATATCCTTCACCTCAATCCCTGCACGTTCGAGCTGGGTGAGGATGCCATTGCCACCGCCGGCATCCACAAGCATATTGCCATAGCCGGCATTGAGCACAAAGCACGTGTTGAAACAGCGTGTCACCAATGCGCTGCCCGTGCCGAGCATCGTGATTGTCATCTCTTGTTGTGTTGACATATTTCTGATTTTATATAACTAAACGCACCCGATTGTCGTGTTCTTTACGTCCATGGCAATCGGGTACGAAATATATTTATGGTTTGGTTTTCAATAAATCAATGAGCCTGATATGCACCAGTAGCTCAAGCTGCCACCTTCTGGCTTACCCTGCGGTATCTTCACCACGATGGTGTGTTCACCAGCCTTCAAGTCGCCCATTGGGATGTAGTTAGGGTTTGTCACCGTGCCAGGGCACCAATTGCTACGGCTAAGGTCAGAAGAGCTTTCACCGTTTGAGAAGTTGCCTGAGCAAGGGCTATTGTTGCGATAAGTAGCGCAATCGTCGCGCCAAGGGATAAATGAAGTAACTTTCTCTCCATCAAGGAAAATCGTGTTCACTTTGCGGTTAAATTCGTCACCGCCACCCCAACCGCCATGTCCGGTGGTAAGATAGAATAGATGGGCATCCTTCACGTCTTCAGCAAGAGTGAATTTCACCTTCAGCTCGTCTTTCTCCATAAACACAGGATATTCCTGTCCGGCTTGTTCGAGGTAATTAACGGTGTTGAACAGAGGCATCACGTGGCGGAATGGCTTCACATCCTCGTCGCCAGGATAATACTTCAGATTCATAGTGATACTATGGCCGTTAGCATCCCAGTTGCCTATATACGCACCAATTATCACCTCACCCTCAAGGTTGCTTGCGAGATTGGTGACATTCATCTTATAGAGCACCTCATCTACCCACTTCTGACCAGGCACCACATTGTGGTTGTATTGGCGCACGCCAAAACCTGTGAAGAATCGCATCAATTCCAATGGCACATTGTAGTCGGGTGTCGACACAAGACCCGGATAAGTGATGCCGTTGTTGGCAGTGAATGCAGGCACGCTATTGAGGTTCTTAATCATATCAAGGAATGATTTCTCCTTGTCCATAGGGATGATAAACACCGAGCCAGTGCGGTCATAAGCGTCACCCTTAGAGTATTGTGTGAGTTCCACAAACACGTCGCGGTCCTCCGACTTTGGCAAAGTGATTTTCTTGAGAATAATCGAGCCGCCACCCACACGATATGTCACATTTGGCTCAATGCTCTCTGGAGCTTTCGCGCCAGTGAAGTTCACTGCGTCGTCGTTAAACACAGGCACAGTGATCACGTTGCTGTTGTTCAACGTATAGCGATAGATGTTTGGATCCATTTCCTTGCCGAACGAAGCAGGGAACACTGTCTCAGCCTTCTTCATTGGCACGATTTCCTTAGCCACCTGTACATATTGGCCGTTGCGGGAATAGCGAAGCACCACGCCATCTGTCACGCCCCATCCTGGCACAGGAGTAGCCTTCACGCCGAGCTCGGTGGTATACCACACTTCCATGGTGTTGGAATTAATCACGGTGCGGGCAATCTTACACTTAAAGCCCATAAACACAGTGTCGGCCACAACATTGAAGCCCTTATTCTCCTCGAAAGCGCGCTTTGAGCACACGGTGTCGCCATTTTGCAGCAAAGCCATCTGATAAGTGGTGTTTTTGCCGAAATCAACGTATGTATATTCCTTAGGAAAGAAATCTTGCATTTCGGCAGGACGGATGCCCTCCACTCGCTGCTTGTCGCCGCATACGCTCAGGCGAGTTCTCAAATAATCGCCATCAGCCATGCCGTAGACCACGGTCACGCCAACCGATTTCTTCATCTGCTTAATCACTTTCTTAGCTTGTAGAGCAGCAGTTGCATCCACCGCCACACACGCAAACAATGCCACTAAGGCAATCAAAATTTTCTTCATTATGATGTTATTGAGTATTGATATTTGTTATTTTGGTCTGTATTCAATTTGGTTATTGCTACGTACCACAAAAGTACACAAAAAAAACCTCATTTCCACCCTAATACATCGTTTTTTCTCCTTTCAAACCCATTTCGGTCATTAGGGCTTGGTAAGATTCCGGAGTTTTAGAAGAGCAGATTTTGATTGCTTTTTAACGAGTAATAGCAGGCTATTGCAAGTTAAAAACAAACAAAAGATGCCTTATAAAAGCCGAAAGACGCCAAGCAGTAGAAAAATTTTCACATATACGTCCTAATGACGATTTGGGTTAAAGCCATCTTTTCGCGAAAGTAGAAGCTCACGCTAAAGCATCACGGGCAACGACAAAAGCAAACGGCGACTGCGCATGCCCTTACCAAAAGAGCATCTGCGCAATCGCCGCAATATCATTTGATTTCGGTAGTCTATACCATCCGCCTTATAGCACAAGGAGCATAAGCACGTAGCACCAGTGTGCCACCACACCTGCCACAAAGCCGCCTACCGTGTGCGAGATAATCGCCTTCGAGGTCAGTTCGCGATAGCCAAGCGAGTCAAGCATAGCAGTGTGCGTACTCAAATAACCGCTCCAGCACATACCCATAGCCGTAAACACAGCTATGGCATTGCCATCTATCAAGCCTGCCTCTTGCAACCTTGGCACCAGGCCAAGCGCTGCGCCAACGGCTCCAAGCGCCGTGATTGGGAACGACACGAGTTCCGATGAATGGAATCCGAACAGCCGCTCAAACACCACGCTAATCTTATCGGCAAGCATCGGCAACAATTTCACGCCTTCATAAGCCGAACCGGTATATTCACCTGCGCCCGATGGGCCGAAGGTGAGCATCATCACAAAGGTGGAAATTATCAGCACACCAGGGATAATCTGCATACCCAATTCCACACCCATTTTACCACCGTCGAGCAGCGAATTGAGCACTCGCAAGAAAAGCGTTTTTTCCTCATCGGAATGGTGCTGCTCAGCCTCAATGGTTTCTTCGTGGCTTTCGCCAGCCATTTGATCAATCAGTTCGGGGCGTGCCTTTGCCACCAAACGCTGCATAATGCGGGTTGACACCACACTGCCAGCAAGCGAGCCCACAAGGCCCACCATCGCGCCCATGGCATAGCCACGGCTTATCATGAACACCACCACTACAAGGCCCATACCGAATGCCGTACCAAAGTTGGTGAGCGAAATGAGTTGGTGCTTTCTGAAGTAACTGCTAAATCGCGCATCCTTACTAAGGCTGATTATGGCAGGGTTGTCGCTCACAAACGTCATCACTGCACCAAGGGCTGCCACACCCGGCAAATTGTAGAGGGGCTTCATAAACGGGCGTAAGAGCTTCTCTATAATGGCTATCACGCCAAACTCCACCAATAATCGCCCGAAAGCGCCAGTCAGCACAGTTATACCCATCAAATAAAACACGGTCTCAAGCAGCAAGTGATAACTTGTGTTCATCAACGTATTGAACATATTAGGAACGCCCATCACGTGTCCCATATATCCAAACACCACTATCAGCACAATTATCAGAGACAATGGCTCCACTAATGTGCGACGATACTTTTCAAAATTTAGCATAGATTGTTATAGGTTAATAGTTTATGTTTGTTCATCGGTTATAGTAAGCTTTGCAACATTCTCGTGAAGCCAAATCAGGCTTTACTTGCTTTTTTTTTTGAATTCGGGCCTTTCTTATTTTTTATTGGTAATTTCTTTTTCCCTATTGTGGAGAAGCCGTTGCCAAACACGCCCACCACGCGGCTTTGCGACACAAAGGCATTAGGGTCGATTTCGTTGATAACATCAAATATGCGACTCGACTCAAACTTGCGCGCTATGCACATCACCACCTTGCAGCCCTCATGTGTATAAGAGCCCTCGGCCGACAGCAGCGTGCATCCACGATGCACCTCCTCATTGATGGCATGCGAGATCTCATCATATTTCTTGGTAATTATGAAGAACTGCACCGAGTGTCGCTGACGGTCCATAAAATAGTCCATCACATAATACATCACAAACAGTGTGCAGAAACCAAACACCACCAGACGCCAGTCGTAGAATATAAAGTAGCACGACGACACTATCACGATATCGCATATCGTGAGCACCTTGCCGAGCGACACATCGCGATATTTGTTGACCACAGCGGCAAGGATATCGGTTCCGCCGGTGCTGCCATTTTGCATAAATATCAAGCCCAGGCCGATGCCACACATCGACGAACCTATGATACAAGCCATAAAGCTCTCATTAGCACCCATCAACTGCAACAGTTTGCCATTAGGCTGCATCAGCAGCATTTGCACAACACGCAGCATAAACGTGATGGAGAAGATGCAATAGATAGTCTTCACCAAAAACTTCAGTCCCAATATCTTGAGGGCCACTATAAGAAAACAAATATTTATCAAGAAATACGTAACATCCGCAGGGATGCCCGCAGCGAAATACACAATATTACTGATACCGGCCACACCACCCACAGTGATCTGATAAGGCAACATAAATGCACCCCATCCAATGGTGTAGAATAGCACTCCGATGGTTAAAAACAAGTAGTCCCTAACATCTTCTCCTGTAACATTAAACTTGAATTTCATGTCTTTTTCTTATCTCTAAAGGTGAAGTTTTTTATCCTTTGTATGCGACAAATCTCGCCAAACTTCTTTGGTAGAGCTCTTGACGAGATTTGCGGTTATTTTGCTTTATTACATATACTTTGCGACTGCAGAAGCAAGCTTAGTAGCGTCTTCTACACGCTCAGAGATTTCTCCGTTGCGATTGATGATAAACGATGTAGGCACGCCGTTGACGTTATACGACATAAGATTCTTCGACTGAATGCTCATCGGGTCGTAAACAGTGATCCACGGCAAGTTTGCTGCAGATTGACGCCATTGGAATTCTTCTGGGTCGATGCTCACTTGATAGATTTCCAATCCTTGAGCAGAATACTTGCGATAGATATCAGCAAGTGTCTTATTGAATACAGGCGAGAAGTCAGCTTGATACATTGTGAAATTGAGCACTACCACTTTGCCCTTGCTGGTGACATCGCTCAATTTGCGATGCTTGCCATGATTGTCTTGCAAATCAATGTCGATAATAGGAATTTCCTGAGCCACGAGTTCGCGCTTAGGCACATTGTTATGAGCCTCACGACGGCGACGTTGACCCTCAAGCAACACATTCACCATATAATTGGTGCGTGGGTCGTTTGGACGGAAAGTGTTGAACGCATTTGCCACAGCGCCGATAATCTTAAGGTCGTTGTCGTTGAGTGCGTCGTATAGTGGTTCATCACCTATATACTTATTGATTACATAATATGCCACAATACCGCTTGGGTTAGAAAGAATCTTATTGGCAAGTTGCTTCTTCCAAGCTTCACGAGCAGCCTTGTCGCCACTTGCGGCGAGTTCCATCGCCTTCTTGTCGATGTTCATCACCTCAACAGCATTGTCGCTACCGCTCAATGTGTAGTCAGAGCCGAACTTATCCACCGATGTGCTTACGTTGATGTGATCGATGCTATCGATTGGGAAATAGATTGCCTCAGCGCCCTTGCGCAAGCGATAGATGCCTGGCACCTCTGGAGCTGCAACGCTAACGCTGAAATCGCCACTCGACTTCACCTTCACGCTGTCTACAAAATACCAATTGCCACTACCTGCGCTCTCAAGCACCATCACTGTTGAGTCGCCGGCACCAGCCACATTTCCCTCTACTTCAAATTGATTTTTATCGCCACACGAAATCATTGTGGCAGCCAAAGCCATTACAGCTATATAAGCGAATTTCTTCATCTTTGTTTAGTTCTGTTTTCTTAAATTGAGTGCAAAGATAGTGCAATCACGACACAGAAAAATCTTGTTTTCCAAGATTTTTTGCAACATTGCGTCCTATCTCGTGCAAAGATACTTGAAAAACACCTAATCAGCAAACAATTTTCATTTTCGCTGATTAGATTTTTCCTCGCGCATTCTAACCCAAATCGGGCATTAGGTCGTAAATGTGGGATTTTTCTACTGCTTGGAGTCTTTCGTTTTTTATAAGGCATCTTTTGTTTGTTTTTAACTCGCAATAGCACGCTATTACTCATTAAAAATCAATCAAAATCTGCGCTTCTAAAATCCCGAAACTCTTCCAAGCCCCAATGACCGAATTGGGTTTATGTGGTTTTATTCACACATAGCCTATGCGCATTCGCGGTGCTTGCTTAACGGGTTTGGGCATCGGCACGTCTGAGGCCAATATGCTCTCCAACGCATGCGCAGTGGCACCATCGGCACACACTCGCACAGCCATATTGGGGATTATCTCGGTCTGGATGATGTTCACCACATGGCGGGCATTGCCAAACTCTTTGTCGCGATGCTCACAATCGCTATGCAATCGCGCCTCCAACGCCTCACGCGCTCCATCCGTCAGCCAGAACCCGTTTGCCGAGAAATATCCGTCGGCTATCTGCATCAGTTCGTGCACATCATAGTCGGCAAAAGTGTAGATATTGGTTTGCGGTATGCGTGAACGCAATCCCGGATTGGCCTTAAACATCTCCAGCATCTGGTCGGGGTAGCCGGCCAATATCAGCATCCAATCGCGATTGCTCTCATCGGATAGCGCCGTGAGCAGTGTCTCAATCACTCGCCTACCCGGGTCTTTGGGATCATTAGGCTGATATAATTGATAAGCCTCGTCGATAAGCAATATGCCGCCTTGCGCCTCTGCTATCGCTGCTCGGGTTTTCTCCTCGTCAGAGCCATAGGTTGTGCCCGAAAGCGTAGAGCGCTCACGCACCACCACATGGCCTCGCGACAGCACTCCTGCGTCTTTCAGCCAAACGCCCAAGTTTTTCGCCACCGTGGTTTTGCCCGTACCGGGCGAACCAAGAAACATAGAGTGCAACGGCACAGAAATCGGCTTCAAACCTTGTGCCTTGCGCATATTGTTGAATAGCACCAACTTCTTATACTTATCAAACTGCTGCTTCACTTCCTTCAACCCCACCATTTGCTCGATGGTGCATATTTCCGACTTTCCTTCATCGTCATTTGCATCATCCTCGTCGTCATTCTCCGCCAGTTCGTCGATAACATCATCTCCGTCGTCGTCATCGTCGTCTGCGCGTTCCGACAAGTCGACATCAATCTCGGTGTATTGCTTCAACAAACGCTCAAACTCGCTATTCAAATCGTCTTCCTGCGATTCTTCTACGTCAGCCACCTCAACAGCATCGCCATCCTCATCATCACAAGACTCATGGGTGTCGCCATAATACTCATCCACAAGTCGATTTCCGAGCTCCGGATTGTAGTCGGCAATCACTCGCAGTTGGTCGTAGCTCCATACACCACACTCAGTGTCGGTTCTCAGGTGTGCCACGAATCCAGAAATCGGAGTGCCCATGCACAGCAATTCGGCATACAGCACGCTCAGGCGGTCGTCGTTCACAAAGAAATCGTGTTCCACATGATAGCAATCATCGCCAGCGTCAAGCGAATCCTTCTTCAATGGGCAGAAGCACGATGTGACGCTTTCGTCGCGATAATGCATTCTGATTTCCAGTTCTGGCAAATCGGCAAGAGCGCTCTCTGTGGCTCTGACATTAAACCTCACTGTGCGTATCAATTCCTTGTTTCGCCACAAGGTGCGATACTGTATCGGTTTGGCGTCGGTTGGGCAAGTGAAGCAACCGCTCAGCACCTCATACCACTTAGCAGGATGCGGCATTTTGCCATTGTGGCGATATACTCTCATCACATGCTTGCCAAGCACCTTATTGGTGCTCAACTCGCGCACCACCACCATGCAACGTTTATTATGCAACAAATCAAATCTGCTCAATACAAACTCCTTGCTATATTCGCGCGACTCTGAGCCGGCTGTCACTTGCACATCCACACATCTGCGGCATATCAGATGCTTCATCGTATCGCCATAAACCGACACTGTGACTTGGCTTTGCACTTCTTCGTCTACCTCTGCACCATCAAAAACAGTCAATTCTTCGCCCACAAACTCCATTTCAACCTTAATAGCCACATTGGTGCTATAGAAATATATATCTTTTACATTATTCAATCGTTCTAACGATTCATTCGTTTCGTCAAGTTCACTTACATTCACTTTGAACTTCGACATCATAATTGTTTTCCCTTTATCCATCATAACTACAATTTTTTTATACTTATACCCCAATCGGTCATAACGGCCGAATTGGATTAAAATTTACTTTTCATTACTCTCTCATACGCGACGATTCACCACACTGAGCGGCATAGCCACCCTGCAGCCAATCATCGCAAAGCTTCTGGCGAGGCTCAAGAATAGGGGTTAACTGCATGCGCACATGCAGTCAATGCAAGCACGTCAAAGAACGCACCATCGAGACGCAGTATGCACACGAAAAGGCATCTCAGCACAGCACAACAAGTGCCGGCTTCTCTCGAGAGTTTTCTAAAAAATTTGTACTTCTGGGAATGGATTAGTTATTACAACAACTTACAATCGCACCCTCCTTTTGGTGACATTTCTCTTAGTTTCATTTTTTCTTCTCCTTGTTTTTTTGAATTTGTTTTGATTTAGTTTGTTGTTGTATTAACTCCCTTTTGGGAACATTCATATTATTTTCTTCTGCAAGCCCCCACTATGCTGGGCATTAGCTCACATCACAGCAAAGATATTACACAATTTTCAATTCCGCAAAATTTTAACACAAAATTCGTTGCACTTCTATTTGGACACTGCACAAATATTACAAAATTTCTTTTTTTATTTCTTTTTTCTATCAATTGTTTTATCTTTGATACCCATATATAGTAAACACTAAAAAACTTATCCGATTATGAACAAAGCGATTACTTTACTTCTATTGGTATTCTTATCAATATCCACCTGTGGCATATATGCACAGAACCACCACCCTTTTGAAGTGAAACGGCTTAGTTATTGGGCTCCTGAGTACCTCACTTGGACTTGCGGCTACAAATACAAGGCGACGCCATCAGAAGACGGTGGTGACATTACATCACAAGTTAAAATCCTCCAAAAGGACGGATTTAAAGAGTCTGATTACATTTGGATTGACAAAGAACAATCTTCCAATATCCCCCCTATCGGAAGCATCATCACCGAAATTGATGGTCAGACCACCAAGGGAATGTCGGAGTCTAAATTTTTCAACATTGTTGACAGCGCCAACAGACACACCCTAAAATACACCTTTGGCGTTAATATCGATACCGCACAAATCGTATTAAAAGAAACACCAAAATGGTTGGAAATCTTAGGAATATCTATTTTTAAAGGACATTGCTGGAAATACACCACTCTTGCCACAGAAAGAAAAGACAATGCAAACGGCGACAAAGACATATCATTCGATGTGATTTTCGACACCGACATTGATTGGAACAAATATCACACCTATGATTTTGCCATACGCGGTAATGACCCACTTAACGACAAAATACTGCTAAAAGCCATCGCAGAAAACTTTTCTGACTTTTTTGATGGAGCATTAACTCGCGATGAAAACAATCCCGACTTAATTTTCACCATCGCTAAAGGTTCCGACCAATCAATCAACACCACCTATGTTCCACCTGTCATTGAAAACATTCGCACTGGCAGCAAAACCACCACTCGCTACAACTGGATAACCCATAAAAACGATTACATCACAAAAGACCAATACACTACGACCAAACAAGACGGCTATACCAAACAAGATAAGGTGATGAACGTATTCTTCGAATTTACCATGCTTGACGCAAAACAATTAAAGAAAGAATCATCTACTCCACCTATCGTATATCAAGCAACATTCAAGAGAACTGCAGTTAACCCCGACTACGACCCGAAAGAAGAATATCAAAACCTCTGCTCTTGGTTTGCATTACCACTCTCCGAGCGTCTCACCTCATGCAAATGGAGAAGTGGAGTATATGGCAGATTTGCGCCTTCTGGCATGTACATAACCACACCTCCTAATGGCGATGCTGTTGTAATCCATATCATTGCAGGAAGCGATGCCGATAAAGCCGGCGTGCAACGACGTGACCTTATAAGAAAGAGAAAAGTAAAAGACGGCAAATACATTCTTGACATCATTCGCGATCGCAAAAAAATCAAAATCAGCATACCTTGCCGTGACACTTTCGTTCTTGACTACAAAGACGGCTTGGAACTCAATTTCTTAGCACTTGATAAATAACATTCCAACGACAATAAAAATATTGCGCCCCGATGTTCAGTTCTGCATCGGGGCGCAATTTTTTATGATTTGGGGTTATACCTTCGTCTGAGTATTAATTATTTCAAACCACGGTCGCGAAGGAGAGCGTCAACTTGTGGCTCACGACCACGGAAGCGCTTGTAGAGAGTCATAGCATCTTCGCTATCACCTGCTTGAAGGATGTTTTCGAGGTAAGCCTTTGCCGATTCAGCGTCATACATACCCTTTTCTTCAAACAACGAAGCAGCATCGGCTGAGAGCACTTCTGCCCAAAGATATGTGTAATATCCTGCAGCATATTCGTCGCTACCAAAGATGTGTTTGAAGTATGGTGAACGATAACGGAATTGGATTTCCTCTGGCATGCCAAGGCGGCGAGCCACTGCTTTCTCAAACTTCTCAACATCGATTTCCTTTGCATAGTTCATCTTGTGCCATTCGATATCAAGCAATGCAGCGCCACAAAGCTCGGTGGTGCGGAAACCCATATTGAATTGTGCAGAAGCTTCAAGTTTCTTCACCAATTCTTCTGGGATCACTTCTCCAGTCTTGTAGTGCTTAGCATAGATCTTGAGCAATTCTGGTTCGAACTTCCAGTGTTCGTTGAATTGAGAAGCCAATTCCACTGCGTCGCGGTCGATGTTTGTACCAGCGATACCACGGAATTGTGCTGTGGTGAGCATGCCTTGAAGGGCGTGACCAAATTCGTGGAATGCAGTTTCCACCTCATCCACTGTGAGCAATGATGGCATGTCCTTGGTTGGCTTGGTGAAGTTACCGACATTGTAGATGATTGGGCGTTCTACGACACCTTCGTAGTTGTAAGCAGTTTGGAATTCGCTCATCCATGCACCTTGACGCTTGGTAGCGCGTGGGAAGTAGTCGGTCATAAACACTGCCACGTGGTTGCCCTTAGCATCCTTCACGTCGTAAACCTTTACCTCAGGATTGTATTTTGGAGCCTTTGGCATTTCGGTGAATGTAATGCCAAACAACTTGCCAGCTTCAGCAAACAAGCCCTTCACAACATTGTCGAGTTGGAAATAAGGACGCACTTCGTCTTCGCTGAGGTTGAAGCGTTCTTTCTTCACCTTTTCAGCATAGTAATAGTAGTCCCAAGCAGCCAACTTGAAGTTGCCGCCGTGGTTGTTGATATACTTCTGCATATCTGCGATTTCCTCGTGAGCCTTTGCCACTGCAGGTTTCCAGATTTGATAAAGCAAGTTTTCTGCATTTTCTACAGTCTTCGACATCACGCGAGCCATCATCATATCAGCAAATGTGTCGTAACCGAGGAGGTTAGCCTTCTTGATGCGGAGTTGGATGATTTTGTTGATGCAAGCGTAGTTGTTGTATTCGTTGTTCTTGCTACCGATGCTCATGTATGCCTTATACATGCGTTCGCGCAATGCGCGGCTATCGGCATAAGAGAGAACTGCCAAACGGCTTGGTGCATGCACTGTGAACACCCACTTGCCTTCCTTGCCGCGAGCAGCAGCTTGCGATGCAGCTTCAGCGATTGTGCTTTCTGGCAAACCAGCCAATTCAGCAGCATCTTCCACTACCACTTCTGTGGTGTTGTTTTCTTTTTGCAAGTTTTGGTTGAATTGCATCTGTACAGCAGCAATCTCTTGGTTGAGTTCCATAAGAGTCTTTTTGTCGGCATCTGAGAGCAACGCGCCGTTGCGAACGAAGCCCATATAGGTCTTTTCAAGCAAGCGTTGTTGTGGACGTGTGAGATTAAACAACTTCTGATTGTCATACACGGCCTTGACCTTCTTGAAGAGTTCGGCATTCATGCTCACCTCATCGCTGTGGGCAGTGAGGAGAGGACGGATTACTTCCGACACCTTTTCCATCTCTGGAGTGCCATCGCTTTCAGCCAATGCATAATATACATATTGCACCTTAGACAGCAATCTTCCGCTATTATCGAGCGCAAGTATCGTGTTGTCGAAGTCGGCACGATCGCGGCGCACAATGATTGCCTGAATTTCGGCATTGTGTTGTTCGATACCTGCCTTAACGGCTTCAACATAGTCGCTATAAGCGATTTTCTCGAATGGCGGAATCTTATACTTTGTGGTATATTCCGTCATGAAAGGATTTTGATGTTCTTTCACTTTACTCTTTTTTGCACCCATTGCCAGCACTGAGCATAGACAAATGGCGGTGACAGTTAATAATAGTTTTCTCATGTTGTACTAAGTATAAGTAGTTAATAGTTATGATTAATTCTTACTTGTAGTCTCTCAATCTTCACGGCTGTGCCATGCCATTGTGGCCATCAATGGATAGTGGTCGCTTATCTTCAGCGACGGGCGCTCCACATTCGCTGCGTGCATATCGCCGCGATAAAGTATTTGGTCAATCTTGAAATAAAACCGGTTTTCGTGGTAGGTGATTTCTGGGCCGAAGCCACATTCTTGATAGGCATCATTGAAATCATCACCTCGCACGGTGCGATAGGCGTAGGAGCAAGGCGTGTCGTTGAAGTCGCCGCACACTATCACGTTTTCGCCCAGTTCGTCAATTTTTACTCGCAGCAAGTCCACCTGGTCGGCTCTATGTCGAAACGCCATCTGCAACTTCGTCCAGACGCTCTTGCGCAATCTGTCGCTATTGTCAATCTTCTCCTTCATGTTGTGAGGATTGGTGTATTCCAGATAGAGCTGTTTGTCATCTTTGTTAAGGTGCAGCGATTGCAGGTGCATATTCACCACATTGAGTTCGCGGCCCTTGATTTTCATCTTATATACACACGCGAGAAGCGACGAATCCTCGTCGATAATTTCCTCCTCGAGGGTAAATGGATAGCGCGATAGCATAGAGAGGTTTCGCGCACAATCGTCGGTGCGATAAGGATACTTCGACTTCAATTCGCCATAACGCTCCTTCACTGCCGGCATTTGCTCAAGATATTTACCTATATCGCCCTCTTGCACCAATATCAAGTCGGCTCCGCAGTTTAGCAGATAGTCAAACGCCTTATTATCGTTGTTCCAATACTCTTGCTCATCGTAGATAAAATACATCGCATTGAATGTCAACACCTTGAATTGCAACATCTCCTCGTCGGCGCTCACCCTTGGCGGAAACACATTCAATGGGCACACCACTCTGATCGACGGCCACGCCAGCACGATGGCTAATAGTGCCACAGCGGCCGAGCTCCATTGTCGGACCAACGCCCACACAAGCATCACCGCACCGGTGAAAATTGCCACGTAGGGCAATGCCAATGTAAACACCGATGGCTTAGCCGTGGTGCGTGGGTCGATATGACCACCGTATGCTGCCAAGAGCAACACAGTAGCAAGCAAGAGCGTGAGCAGAAAACCCACGCGAAGCACCATGCGGAGCATAAGATTCATCGCCGTTATGCCATGTCGTTTCTTTATCATTTCTTTCCTACTGAAAATATTATTTCTTTTTCTTCTTTTGTGAGCGATGCATAGCCCGATTGCTTGATTTTTTCAAGAATGGCATCCACGCGTTCCTCCTTCTCCGACACAAACTGCGAGCGCGACGACTTGCGCGCCTTAGGCTGTTGCGCCTGCGAAGCTGTTGGCCTGTCTTCTATGTTAGGAGAATAGTGGTATTTGCTATTTGTCGCAGTTTTTTTCTTTTTAAAGATGCCTATCAGCCCATCTGTGAGGCGATTGATCGTGCCTGTGATGTCGTGGCCGGTTTTCAGCAGCAATGCATACGCAGCTCCCACGGCGATACCGCCAATATGAGCCACACTGCCACCCAAGTTTGTGTCTTCGCTGCTTATCAGCATCAAAAACAAGGTGGTGAGCACCACCCACTTCATTGCCACAGAACCAACTATCAGCAGATTGATGCGATAATTAGGCGCTTGCACACCTATCGCCACCATTATGCCCAAAACCGCTGCCGAGGCTCCCACAAGACTGCTATGCGATGCGGCAAACACGGGCAGCGTGGCGTATGCGGCAAGATATGCCAATGCGCCTCCCAAGCCCGATAGCACATATAGCGTCACCAGTTGCTTCTGCGTATTGAATTCTGTAAACACGCGGCCAAACCAATATAGGCACAGCATGTTCATGAATATATGCATCAGGCTGCCGTGCATCAGCATATACGTAAACAGTGTCCACGGGCGATGCGCTACCGCAAGCCACTCCGAGGGCAACTCCACTGCGCTTGCTATCACTGCCGCCGACACGCCAAACAATGGCATCACAAGCATAGCGAGTTTCACCGCCACAAAGATGCCGATGTTTAAATATATCAGTTTCAACAGTAGCGAACCACTGCTGAAACGCATTTTTATCTCATTAATAATAGCCACCTCTAAACAAACCTTTCTTCTTCCAGTATAACAGCACTACAAAACCGAATAGCATCCCGCCAAGGTGTGCAAAGTGTGCCACACTCGACATTATTCCCGATACGCCAAACATCAATTCGATCAAACCGTAGCCTATCACCATCCATTTAGCCTTCACCGGCACTGGAATAAACATTAAGTATAATGGCATATTTGGGAACAACATACCGAATGCCAGCAATATACCAAACACACCGCCACTCGCGCCAATGGTGAGCATCGAGTTTAAGAACGGTAGATCCTTGCCTGCGGCGATGGTTTCGTTCACCACTTGTGTCATATAATCTACCGACACGCCGTTTAAGTTGGCAAGCATTGGTATCATCTCACCTCGCCAAGTGAAGGTCCACACCAATTCCTGAACAAGCGCAGCACCGAGTCCGCACGAGATATAATAAAACAAGAATCGTTTCTGACCCATCACGCTCTCCAAGATACGTCCAAACATCCACAGCGAGAACATATTGAAGAAGATGTGCGAGAAATCGCCGTGAAGAAACATATATGTAATCAGCTGCGCAGGATTAAACCCACTTGCTTCCCAATAGTGCAATGCTAATAAGCTCTCCAAATCAATCCCTATGCGCGGCAACACACTTTGTGCTATCCACACCAAAACATTTATTATCAAGAGGTTTCTGGTTACCGCTGGAATAGAGTCTAAAAAAGAATTTCCTGAATATCGCATAATCGTATTTGTTTTCTCTTACAAAAGTAGTGAAAATATAAGTGCTTTACGCTATCAACGCCTTATTTTCAAGTATTTTTGTTTTTTCTCAACTTTTTTTCAGAACTCACCGCCATCACACCGCAGGCAACGACATGCCGTTGAGTTTGCGATAGAGGTCGAGGGCATACACGTCGGTCATGCCGCTAATGTGGTCGATCACAGCCTGTATCTTCTCAAACAATGTTGGCGCATCCACCTCATATTGCTGCGGCACCTTGCTCAGCAGCAGCTGCGAATAGTTGAGTTCGGGTCGCAACACCGCCTTCACAAGTTTGTCGAGCAACAGGGTGATGATTCGGTTACCTGCCAAATCCACATCAACAACATCGCTGGCGCGATAGATGCGCGAATATGCGAGTCTTGAACAACTCTCATAGCCGCGTTTCGCCACTTCAGCCATGTGATCAATCAGGCAACCGTCAAACTCGCCACGGAGTATTTTTTCTTCATTTTCTACAAAAGCCGAGGCACACTCCATCACCAGTTTGCCCACGATGCACGAGCGCAAATAGGCTATCTTTTCATTGGGGTCGTCTACGGTCTTCATCACATCGAGTAAGTGAGCCTTATGATCGTCTTCAAAGAAATTCAAAAACAAATCAAATGCCTCTTGGCTGCTTACGATCTTCAGTTTGTGGGCGTCCTCAATATCCATCACCTGATAGCAGATATCATCGGCTGCCTCCACCAGATACACCAGCGGATGACGGCAATAGCAATCGTCGTCGCGGCGTATCATTTGCAATTCGCCGGCCACCTTACAGAAAATCTCTTTCTCGCTGGTGAAATAGCCGAACTTGCCCTTTGCACTCGCCTTTTGCGACGAAAACGGATATTTCACTATCGACATCAGCATCGAATAGGTCATTGCAAATCCGCCTCTGCGACGTCCCTTGAATTGGTGCACCAACCAGCGGAAGCTGTTGGCATTGCCCTCGAAGTGAATCAGGTCGGTCCATTGTTCGGGTGTGAGCATATCCTTGAGGAAGTGGCCATCACCCTCCGAGAAATATGCTCCAATGGTCTTTTCTCCGCTATGTCCAAACGGCGGATTACCAATGTCATGGATCAGTCCCGCACACTGTAATACAT